>Ga0209039_10000332_pt1 | contig 45684 bp, 48 predicted proteins | sample BogFormECP12_OM1_FD_188238 | JGI IMG/M metagenome (GOLD analysis project Ga0209039, IMG submission 188238) | Bog forest soil microbial communities from Calvert Island, British Columbia, Canada - ECP12_OM1 (SPAdes) (version 2) | ecosystem: Environmental > Aquatic > Freshwater > Wetlands > Bog ...
TTGGGTATGCCGCAGAGTTACAAGATCGCATGACCGTTGATCCTTTTGGGTCGTACTCTGCCTGTTCAAATCCTATCCATCGATTCATGCACCAACGCCTAATTATATTATCCGTTTTAATCCAATCATCCGCGCAACTGGAGCGGTTGTAAGGGAGCTAAGACGAAGTAGCATAACCTCCAGGATCTCCAAGACAATGAAAGCTTGGAAGAACCGGCGCTGAGCAACAGGTTGAATACACAATTCCTTTCATTTCCAACAAGGAGCTTCTCGATGGAAGACACCATGGAACAACTGATCCGCCAAGTCCAGGCCACTCAAAAGCGATTGAGGGCGCTATTAGAAGCCAGAACGGATGACCAGGATTGGCAACCTGCTCCAGGGGAGTGGTCATTTCGCTATATTGCTGCTCACCTGGCGACGACCGAAAAGGAATGCTACCAGGACCGGGTGGTGCGGATCGCCGCGGGCGGGAATCCGCACTTCGAGTCCTACTTCAACACCGACAGAGATTTCAGCCAGTTCGATTTAAAAGATTCGCTCCAAGCCTGGACCGTTACCCGCCAGGAAATCATCGATCTGGTTCACTCCCTGCCTGAGGAAAAAAGGTCGCTCACGGGAACCCACACGGCTTTTGGCACTTTGAACGTGCAAGGGGTTGTGAAATTAATGCTGGATCACGATCAAGAACATATTCAGGATCTGGAGAAAATGATGGGCAGGTATGAAAGCAAGGCCTCAGCCCGCTGATGGCTACCCTCGAACCCGTGTACGCCGTCCTGGTCCTTCCTGCCTCCAGCCCGTTAATATCGGGCGGCATGCCTTGCGAAAACTCCCGCACCGAAATCCCCGGGTTCTGAAAAAGGAGGCGGAGAGCTGGCATGTCCGAGAAGCTCGTTCCCAAGATCATCCTCGAAGGCACCCGCCTGACGCTTAAAACGGAAGTCGCCTTTGCGCTGAACGAAAACGTGCGCATCGTCGGGCCGCGCAAGTACCGCTACCACTCGCCGCTCATCTCAGCCGAGTGGTGCGCCTTCACCAATTTTCCCTGGGGGCGCGGGCTGATCAATTTTGAACCGCAGGAGGAAGCCCTGGCGATGGAGACCTATGCGACCTGGGCGCGCCTGTTTGAGCTTCAGCGCTACTATTCCTGGATCGTGGATCGTTTCCATATCTCGACGCGCGCCTATCAGCTGAAAACCTACGGCCGGGATTACGACTTTGGTTGGCTCGAGGAACGCCTCGACGCGCTCGGTTTCCACCTGGTCTTCCTCAGCCGCGCCCCGGACTCTTTCGCCCCGGCACGCGCCGAGCGGCTCAAGGTCTCGGGCAACCCCGCCCAATATGACCACCTGCAGATATTTATCGAGGAGCAGGATCTGATGCGGCGGTTGGTGAGTGAGTCGCGTCTGCCCGCCCTGGAACTGGACATCTCCGACAGCAACGTGGCCCGCGCCTGTGACCGGATCGCCGACTGGCTGGAAGAAACCGGGGGTTTGAGGATGGAGGGTTGATCCCACCAACCCAAAAGGTCAGGGCAAAATCTCGCCCTGACCTTTTGGGTAACGCTTTTGGTTATTCTTCTTTGGGCGGTGCCGTCGGGCCGTAGTCCAGGATTTCACGCACCTGGCTGTTGGGCTGAGGCCCTCCGATGATCCCCTTTTCTTCCAGGGTGTCGATCATACGCGCGGCGCGCGTATAGCCGATGCGCAGCCTGCGCTGCAGCATGGAGACCGAGGCGCGCCCCTCGCGGCGGACGAGATCGGTGGCATCGGCGAGCAGCGGGTCGCCCTTGGATTCCGGGGACATGTCCTCGAACATGGGCACCTGCTTGAGCGGCACGCCCTGCGGAACGGCCTGAACGGGGCTGCCGGGGGCTCCGGCTGCGGCGGCGTATGGGCTGGAGGCGCCGGCTTGCTGCCGCCAGTAGTCCGTCAGCCGGTTGATTTCCATGTCCGAGACGAACACCCCCTGCAGGCGCACCGGAGAAGGAGAGTCCGGCGCCTGGAAGAGCATGTCGCCGCGCCCGAGCAGGCGCTCCGCACCGGGCTGGTCGAGGATGACACGGCTGTCCACGTTGGAGGCGACGGCAAAGGCGATGCGGGCCGGGAAGTTGGCCTTGATCAGGCCGGTCACCACGTCCACCGACGGTCGCTGCGTGGCGATGATCATGTGGATCCCGGTGGCGCGTGCCAGCTGCGCCAGGCGGGTGATGGTACGCTCGGTTTCGTCGGGAGAGATCATCATCAGGTCGGCCAGTTCGTCAATGACCACCACCAGGTAAGGCAGTTTCTTGCCGCCCTGGGAGGCCATGCGGGCGTTGTAGTCCTGGATATTGCGCGCACCCGTCTCGGCGAAGGTGTGATAGCGTTTATCCATCTCGCGCGTCATCCACTGCAGGGCACCGATGACATTTTCGATCTCCACCACCACCGGCGCCAGCAGGTGCGGGATGCCGTTATAGCTGGTGAGTTCCACCCGCTTGGGATCGACCAGAATGAAGCGCAGGTCCTCCGGGGTGTTGGCCATCAGCAAACAGGCCAGGATCGAATTGACGCAGACGGATTTGCCGGAGCCGGTCGTCCCTGCGATCAAGAGGTGCGGCATGGATTCGAGATTTGCCACGAGTGGATGTCCGGCCACATCCTTTCCCAGGGCGAGGCGCAGCGACGATTTCACGCGTCCGAAGATCTCGCTCTCGACCACCTCCCGCAGGGTGACTAGGGTCATCTCTTCATTGGGCACTTCAATGCCGACGAAGCCGCGCCCGGGCACAGGCGCCTGGATGCGGACGCGCGGGGCAGCCAGGGCCAGGGCCAGGTCATCCGACAGGCTGACGATCTTGCTGACCCGCACGCGCGTGCGCCCGTTGCGCGTCTCCACGAACTGAGGCTCGACACCGAACATGGTCACAGCCGGACCGCGGCTGATCTCGACCACCTGGCAGGGTGCGCCGAACGAACTGAGGGTTTCCTCGATCAGGCGGGCGCGCGTCTCAACGAATTCCTCGTTGACGGCGGGAGCCTGGGCCACCTCCAGAATGTCCGCGGACCGGGGCAGCATCCAGGCCACCAGGGGAGCATTCGGCAGGCCGGTTTTGACGGTCACGCCCGCGGCCGGCGGGGCGGACTGGGCGGGCCCGGTGGTGCTGGGCGGGAGCGGGTGAAAATCATCCGGTGCATTCCCTGCCGCTGGCTGCGCCAGCGCTTCCGGCGAGGCGCCGGCTGGTTTGGCCAGCCGCTGCCGTGCCCAGGCCCTCAGGCGTGTCCCGAGAGGCCCGGCCCAGCGGAACATCTCCTGCAGTGAGATGTCGAGGGTCATCGCCAGGGCGACCAGCATCCAGGCCGCGACCAGGATCACGGTCCCGGGCCCACCGATGGCCGTCACCAGCCCCACCAGGAGCAGGGCGCCCAGGTAGCCGCCGCCCTGTCCTTGGTCAGCTTGCTTGAAGGCATCCTGGGACGGGCCGGAAAGACCGTGCAGGGCCACCAGTAGCCCGATAAACAACAACAGGATGCCGACGATGCGTTCGAGGTTGAGTGCCGGCAGGCGATCCACGTTGCGCGCCACGAGCCAGGCGCCAAGCACGATTAAACCGAGGGGCAGGAGGTACATGCCCCAACCAAAAACCTTTGCCAGAATGGAGGTCCAGCCGCCGCTCAGGCCGCCATGGCTGGCTGAAAAAAAGCTGAGGATGGTCAGCAGGCCGACCAGGGCCAGGACCACGCCGAGGATGTCCATTTTGCGCGCCGGCGAGATATTCCCAAGGAGCGGAGCCTGGCGTCCTGGGCTTGCCCGGCGCGCCCCCCTCGAGGCCGGCTGGCCCGGCTGCTTGGGGGCAGGACGGGTGGAGCCGGGCGAGGCGGTTTTTTTCGGGGGACGCTTGCGGCGCAGGAGCTGCATGTCGGAATCATTATAGCACAAATGGTCTATCGGTATGATCCGATTCGTTGGGAGGGCGGCCGGGTCAGGCCAGGTCCCGCCCGGCGGACGAGCTGGAGACCCTCTCCAGTGTCTGCCTGCGGTGAATGAGGTACAATTGCGGCAATTCGTTGAAAAGGTATCCGCTTTGTTTGAAATCGTTTTTTTGGGAACATCGGCCTCTGCCCCTTCCGCCAAGCGCGGGCTTGCAGCGCAGGTTGTAAAACACGATGAGTTCCGCTTCCTGATCGATTGCGGGGAGGGCACGCAACGCCAGATTCTGCAATCCGGCATCGGCTTCAAACACCTGAACCACATCCTGGTCACTCACGGCCATCTGGACCACATTCTGGGACTGGCCGGGCTGTTCTCCACGTTCATGCGCTGGGAGACGATCGACGCCCTGCATATCTATAGCGGAAAGTGGGCCCTGGATCGCATCCACGATTTGCTCTACGGGGTCGTCCTGCGCGGGGCGCAGTCACCGATCACCCTTACCCTGCACGAGATCAAGCCAGGCGTTTTCTTCGAAGCGCCTGATTTCACGATTACCGCCTTCCCGGTCTTTCACCGCGGCTCGGATTCGCTGGGCTACCGGTTCGAGGAACGCGCCCGCCGCCCCTTCCTGCCGGAGAAGGCGGAAGAACTGGGCATACCGGCGGGACCGCTGCGGCGTGACCTGGTGGAAGGTAAAACGGTCGAGCTGGCGGATGGGCGCAGGATCAAGCCGGACGATGTGCTCGGGGTGCTGAGGCCTGGCGTTCGCCTGGTCCATATCGGCGACACCGGACGGATCGCAGACCTGGTCGAAGCCTGCCGCGAGGCGGACGCGCTCGTCATTGAATCCACCTACCTGGAAGAAGAGTCCGAGATGGCCAAACAGTACTCGCACCTGACGGCGCGGATGGCGGCGGAGCTCGCCGTGAAAGCAGGCGTCCGCCAGCTGATCCTGACCCATGTCTCGCGCCGCTACCGGGAAAAGGAAATCCTGGCAGAGGCCAAGACATTCTTTCCCAACGTCAGCGTGGCCCGTGATTTCGATGTCTATTCCATCAAACAAGGATGAGTGTTATGCCCCGCTTCGAACTGGACCTTAATCCTGTCAGCCACATCACCACCGATGCCATCGGCCAGCCCGGACAGCGCGTCTTCTACCTGCAGGCCTGGCGCGAGACGGATCCCCAGCCGGTGACCATCCTCATCGAGAAAATTCAGCTCCAATCGCTGGCCGTGGGCATCGAGCAACTCCTGACGGAGGTTGCCAAACAGAAGCCGGACCTGCCTCAGGCCGCGGGGGAGTTTGATGAAGAGAAGATGCGCATCACGCCGCCTTTGGACCCAATCTTTCGCGCCGGGGAAGTGGGGCTGGGGTACGATGACGCCCAGGATCTGGTGATCATCTTGGTGCGCGAGATCACCCTGGAAGACGAGGACTCATCCAACGCCGCGGTCGTGCGCTTCTGGTGTACGCGCCCCCAGGTGCTGGCCCTGGCCCATTGGGGCAACGAGGTGATCGGCCGGGGCAGGCCGATCTGCCCTCAATGCGGTCAGCCGATGGAGCCGGAAGGCCACTTCTGCCCGAAGAAGAATGGTCATAAGCACTGACCCCCGTGCGGCAGGCCTGCGACCCTGCGCCGACCTTAAGACATCTTGTCCCCTGTCAGGCTGCATCCCCTTATGAGCCCGTCCTTAGCGATCCCCGAATCCCTGCGCCTCGCCCTGGAGCAGGGACGGATCGAACTGCGGGGCCAGTTTCTACCGGGCTCCAACTATACTTTTCTGGTCACCGTCCGGCACGAGGACCAGGAATACCCGGCCGTGTACAAACCGCAACGCGGCGAGCAGCCGCTGTGGGATTTTCCTCCCGCCTCCCTGGCGGGGCGGGAAGTGGCCGCCTACCTGGTGAGCGAAGCCCTCGGCTTCTGCTTCGTGCCATTCACCTTGCTGCGCGACGGACCGTACGGTCCCGGCTCGCTGCAGCAGTTCATCGATTACGACCCCGAGTACCACTACTTCACCTTCAGCCCCGCTGACCGGGCGCGCCTCAGACCGGTGGCCCTCTTCGATCTCTTGGTTAACAATGCCGACCGCAAGGGCGGCCACATCCTGATCGAGAAGGGCACCCGCCGGATCTTCCTGATCGATCATGGGGTATGCTTCCACGAGGAGGACAAGCTGCGCACCGTGCTGTGGGAATTCGGCGGGGAGGCCATCCCCGCCGAACTGCTGGAAGCCCTGGCTGCCTTCCGGGCCCGGCTGAAGGAAACCGCAGGCCTGGGCGCGGCGCTGGAGGCCTATCTAACCCCCAGGGAAATGAACGCCCTGGCAGCGCGGGCGAAGGCGATCCTGGCATCCGGGGAATTCCCTGCTCTGCCCTCAGACCGGCGCGCATACCCCTATCCGCCGGTATAATCGAGGCGGGAGATTTCATGGCAGCTACGAAACTTGCCTTCCTCGGCTTTGGCCATGTCGGCCAGGCGCTGGCCGCCCTGCTCCTGCGCAAGCGTGCGGAGCTGAAAGAGCGGTACGATATCACCTTCAATGTGGTCGGGATCGCCACCGGGCGCCATGGGAAGATCATCAACCCGGCCGGCATCGACCTGACCGGCGCGCTGCAACTGATCCGCTCCGGCAATTCACTCAACCTGATGACCCATACCCTGGCGCTGGATGCGGAGGATTACATCCGCAAGTGCGGCGCGGAGGTCCTGTTCGAGAACACGCCGGTCAACCATGAGAACGGCCAGCCGGCGGTGGACCACCTGCGCATGGCCCTGGAGTGCGGCATGCACGCCATCACCGCCAACAAGGGGCCGGTCGTCTATGCGTACCGGGAGCTGACGGAGCTGGCCCGGGCGAAAAACAAGAAATTCCTTTTCGAGTCCACGGTCATGGACGGGGCGCCGATCTTCTCGCTCTTCCGCAGCGCCCTGCCGGGAGCACAGCTCCTGGGACTGCGCGGCATCCTGAACTCCACCACCAACCTGATCCTGACCCGCATGGAGGCCGGCGAATCCTTCGAGGCGGCCGTCAAATTCGCCCAGTCCGTCGGCCTGGCCGAAACTGATCCTTCGGGGGATATCGACGGCTGGGATGCGGCCATCAAGGTTGCGGCGCTGGTCAGCGTGTTGATGGACGTGCCTCTCACACCTCAGCAGGTCGAGCGCACGGGCATCCGCGGCCTCTCGTCCGAGCAGATCGAGGCTGCCAGGCTGGAGGGGAAACGCTGGAAGCTGGTCTGCAGCGCCGCGCGCAGCGGATCGGGCGTCCAGGCGCGGGTGGCCCCGGAGCTGGTCCTGCCCTCTTCCCCGCTCTTCAATGTCGAGGGGGCATCCTCCATCGTTGAATTCAAAACGGACGTCCTGAGCAGCCTGTCGATCGGGGAGGGCAGCCCGGGGCCGGAGACCACCGCCTACGGCCTGCTGGCCGATTTCATCCAGGCGGTGAGAAATTAGGGACACGCCTCGTGACCAACATTCCGGGGTCCAGGCAATGAGTGGATTTGCTGGAATCAGCGACCCTTCCAGAGCCCCCGAGATTAAATCCCGAGGGCTCTCGTTTGTCCGGAGCTGGCCGGAGGGGTAATCTCATCGTAATTGGCGGATCGGTAGCCCACGAAAGGTTAATAGAATGCTTATGAAACCGAGGGATATTCTCGGTATAATGGGTGATATTCATCCATTTTGAACAGGAGATAAAATGATTTCCAAATCCATGCAGGATGCCATTAACGATCAGATCAACAAGGAACTGTATTCTTCCTATCTCTATCTCTCGATGGCCGCCTATTTTGAGGACAGGAATCTGCCCGGTTTCGGCCAGTGGATGCACGTCCAGGACGGGGAGGAAAGAGGGCATGCCATGAAGCTCTACGGTCACCTCATCGACCGCGGCGGGCGGGTGATGCTCAAGGCGATCGCGGCCCCCGAAACCGAGTGGAAGTCCAGCCTGGAGGCGTTCAAGGTCGTTCAGGAGCATGAGGCCAAGGTGACCGCCTCCATCAACGCCCTGTACGAACAGGCGCTCAAGGAGAAGGATTATCCGGCCCAGGTGCTCCTGCAGTGGTTCATCAACGAGCAGGTCGAAGAGGAAAAGAACGCGGCCGAGATCGTCAGGCAGCTGGAACTGATCGACGCCAAGGGAACGGCGGTGCTGATGCTCGACCATCGCCTGGGGAAGCGCGGCGCGGAAGAAGAGTAAAACGACCCCGGGTTTCGCCGCGGAGACGTGGGGCCCGCCAGAAAAAAATCTGGGCGGGTTCCGCGTCTTTGCTTTTAAGGCCGCGCCCCATGCGCATCCGGATTTGACCCGATCGCGGACCTGCCCCTGGCTTGCAGGGACCGAAACCATGCCCTCTCCTCCCAGGAGGCGAGTTTGAAAGGGTTCTTCGCTTTGTTCGGGAATATAATCGAAAGACGGGTACGAGGGGGATCGCCTTAACCTTGACTTCGCTTTGCGGGATTCATCCGGGAAGGAGCACGTATGATCGCACGGATTTGGCACGGGGTCACGCCTGCCGCGATGGCGGACGAATATACCGATTACCTTAAAAAAACGGGGCTTACGGATTACCATCTCACACCGGGCAATCAAGCGGTGTATCTCCTGAGGCGGATCGAGGGGGAACAGGCTCATTTCCTGACGCTCACGTTCTGGGAGTCGGAAGAAGCCATTCGGAGGTTCGCCGGGGAGGAGATCGAGAAGGCGCGCTACTACCCCGAGGACGCCCGCTTCCTGCTGGAGATGGAGGCGCGCGTGCAGCACTATGACCTGATCGGCGAGATCGAAGACCGTTCCTGAGACTTCAAAAGGAAAAGGTTTCGCCCGGGCGATAGGTTTGGACCTGTCCCCGGTGGTATAGGGTGGCCTGGCCCTTTCCGTGGACCGTCCAGCGGCCGGGGGCTTCCCCGATCATCCCGGTCTGCTCGTCGATCCCGATCCAGAGACCATCCGGGAGCAGCCCGGTCAGCCGGGCTGCCCAGCCTTTTCCAAAGGTGTTGTGATGGGGAATGACGCAGGCCCCGGGAATCAGATTCAGCCCCTCCCTTAGATCGTTCCTTTCCGGGTCGTAATAGTGCTGAGCCAGGACCATGGCCCCGGCGCTGCTCCCCCCGATCACCGCCCCGGAGCGGAAGGCCTCCACCATGGCCTGCCAGCTCAAGCTGGCCCGCAGCGTCTCTTCCAGGTAACGGGGGAAACCACCGAGCAGGTAGACTAAACGGGAATTCCGGATCGCCTCCGCATTCGCCTGCTCATTGGCAGAACCCCGGTTGATGACCGGGACCGCCACGACCCGCTGTGCCCCCAGGCGGGTGAACCAGCGCACGCCGTTGGAACCGGCACGCTGATCATTATGATCTGGAGCCGCGGCGGTGGGCAGGATGCAAACCGGGGCGTCGAAGCCGCCCGCCAGCTCCAGGGCGGCCAGATCGGGCTCGGCCATCCGGCCGCCGAACTCCGCACCGCCTTCCAGGAGGATCGTACCCGCTTTCCACTCATCGCTCATCATGGGAAGTTCGCCTCGAGGGGTAAAATAGAAGTGAAGGCAGTATAGCACGGACCCCGACCGATGTCTGCGACGAAGATCTATCTGGCCCTGGGCTCGAACCTCGGCGACCGGCTGGCGAACCTCAGAGCGGCCGTCGCCGCCCTGCCGCCTGCGGTGACCGTCCAGGCGGAATCGCCGATCTACGCGACGCCGGCCTGGGGTTATACCGACCAGCCGGCCTTCCTGAACATGGTGCTCCAGGGGGCCACCGCCCTGCGGCCTCTGCCGCTTCTGGCGCAGCTCAAGCGGCTGGAAAAGACCCTCGGCCGCGAGAAGACCTTTCACTGGGGCCCGCGCCGGATCGATATTGACATCCTCTTCTACGATGATCTGGTCCTGGAGACTCCCAGGCTTTCCCTCCCGCATCCGGGTCTGGCGGAGCGGGCCTTTGTCCTGGTCCCTCTGGCGGACCTGGCGGCGGACTTGCGTCACCCCGTGCTCGGCAAGACTGTGCGGGATCTCCTGGCCGGGGTCGATGCAAGCGGAGTGAAACCCTATGGATGAGCTCCTGGAACGTCTGCGTGCCGAACCGGCGTTGCGTTACAAGCTGGCCGTGGCCGTGGGCGGGGCATCGCCGGATTCGGCGGAGGCACAGGAGGCGGTCCACGACGTCCTGAATGCCAGGCGGATGTGGGAGCTGCTCTCCGAACGCGGCGCGGATGGCAGGATCCCCTTTCATCCCTACAAAAAATGGAACGGTGCCCACTGGGTGCTCTCCATCCTGGCGGACCTGGGATATCCCGCCCTGCCGGATCCCCCGCTCGCCCCGCTGATGGCGGATGTGTACGGCTGGCTGCTCGGTCCAGATCATGCCAGGGCCATCCGCTCCATCCAGGGCCGCGTGCGCCGCTGTGCCTCGCAGGAGGGTTATGCGGTCTGGTATTCGCTGCGGCTGGGTCTGGCCGACGGCCGCACCCAGGAGCTGGCCGACCGCCTGATGCAGTGGCAGTGGCCGGACGGCGGCTGGAACTGCGACAAGCGTCCCGAGGCGGCCACCTCTTCCTTCATGGAAACTCTCATCCCGCTGCGGGCGCTGGCACTGTACGCCCGGGTATCCGGCGAGGCGCGTGCCCGGCGGTCGGCCGAACGCGCCGCCGAGGTTTTCCTGGCCCGCCAGCTGTATCAACGCCGCCGGGGCGGGCAGGTGATCGACCCCCATTTCATCCGCCTGCATTATCCTTGCTACTGGCATTATGACATCCTCTTCGGATTGAAGGTCATGGCGGAGGCGGGCTTCCTGGGCGACCCGCGCTGTGAAGCGGCGCTGGACCTGCTGGAGTCCAAACGCCTGCCGGAGGGTGGGTACCCCTCTGAGGAGTCCTACACCCGCCTGACCCGGCCGGCCTTGAGCGGTTATTCCCTGGTCAACTGGGGCGGCACGAGCAAAAGGCGCATGAACCCCTTTGTCACCGCGGATGCCTTGGCCGTGCTGCGCCTGGCCGGCCGATTCCATCCGGCACCGCCCCCTGGGTTATAATCTTAATGACAGGAGGCGGACCATGGTTGAACTCAAACCCCTCAACTGGAAGCCTGAGCCCGGAATCGGCTACCGCGTGGAGCGCCGTGCGGATGGGGGCATGACGCTGACCTTTACGGATCTTTCGGATGCCACGATGGTGCACTGGCACGACTTTGCCCTGGACCACCTGCTCGGCTCCGACCGCCTGACGCGCAACCTGTATGACCTGCGCCAGGTCGGCGAGATCACCGAGAAGGCCATTCGCATGGCCGTGGAGGTCAACAGCGACCCGGCGGCGCGCAACATCCGCCTGGCCGTGGTCGTCGCCAATGAGCAGGTCGCTGAAGCGGTGCGCCAGGTCTATTACGCGGCCCTGCCGGAAACCTCGGCGGCCATCAAGGTCTTCAGCGACTTGAACGAGGCCGAAGCCTGGCTCAGCCGCCCGCTGGATCAAATCGCCTGACCGTGAAAACCCTGACCATCGGCAGTCACACCCTGGCGTGGGGCACGCGCACCCACCTCATGGGGATCCTGAACCTCACCCCGGACAGCTTCTCCGGGGATGGCCTCCTGGCCGGTGGGGATACGCTCGCCGCGGCCCGGGAGCAGAGCCGCCGCTTCCTGGCAGCCGGAGCCGATCTGCTGGACATCGGCGGGGAATCGACCCGGCCCGGATCCCAGCCGGTGGGAGTCGAAGAGGAACTGGGCCGCGTCCTGCCCGTCATCCGGGCGCTGGCCGCCGATTTTCCGGACGCCCTGCTCTCGATCGATACCTATAAGGCCGCCGTGGCCGCAGAAGCGCTCAAGGCCGGGGCGCGGCTGGTCAACGACGTGTGGGGCCTGCGGGCGGATCCGGATCTGGCCGGTGTGGCGGCGGGTGCCCGGGTCCCCGTGGTGCTGATGCACAACCGCTCGAAACCCGCCAACGCCCAGGTCCGGGAGCGGCTCGGTGGACGGTATGTCGGCATGGAGTACGAAAACTTGCTGGAAGATGTCAAGCGCGAACTGCTCGAATCCGTCCGCATCGCCCAGGCAGCCGGCATCCCGGATGAGCATATCATTCTGGACCCCGGGATCGGCTTTGGAAAAACCGTGGAGCAGAACCTGGAGCTGATCGACCGCCTGGGTGAACTGCGCCTCCTGGGCTACCCCATCCTGATCGGCCCTTCGCGCAAGTCCTTCATCGGCTACACCCTGGACCTGCCCCCCGATCAGCGCCTGGAAGGGACTGCTGCAGCGGTGGCGGTCGGCATCACCCGGGGTGCGGACATCGTGCGCCTCCACGATGTGGAGGCGATGGCCCGGGTAGTGCGCATGACCGATGCCATCGTCCGGCGTAAGAGAGGTGGAATTGCCGATGGACCCTGACAGCTCGTCGACCGCCTATGGCCATGATCTTTTGCGCGAAGCCATCCTGCACATCCGGGTCAAGGAGTACGACCTGGCGCGCCCTTACCTGGAACGCGCTCTGGCAACTGCCGAGGCCAGCGACGACCTGGAGACGCGCGCCCAGGCCAGTTACTACCTGAGCATGATCACCGCCGACCCAAAGCAGAAGCGCCAGTTGCTGGAAGATACCCTGGCGATCGATCCGGCCCATGCCGAGGCGCGCCGCAGCCTGGCCGTCCTGGACGGCAAGCTCAAGCCAGGGGAGATCGTCGATGCGGATGCCGCGCCGGTACCCGCCGCCGGGGAGGTGGCCGTGCAGGCCGATCGCTTCACCTGTCCGCGCTGCGGCGGGCGCATGACCTACGCCCCGGACGGACATTCCCTGGTGTGCGAGAACTGCGAGCGGACGCAGCGCCTTTCGATGGCCCCCTCCGCCAAGGAAGAGGATTTCTTCATTTCCATGGCCAATGGCTCCGGACAGCGCGCTCCGGTTTCGATGCAGACCTTTCAGTGTCAGGGCTGTGGAGCCAGGTTTGTGCTCGCTCCCCAGGAGCTCTCGGCACGCTGTGCCTACTGCGGTTCCGAGCATGTCGTCGCCACCGGGGAACGGCGCGATCTGCTCGAGCCGGATGCGATCATTCCCATGGCCTTCGACCAGAAACAGGCCGCCCTCCGCCTGGTGCAGTGGCTGGAAACCAAAAAGATCCAGCCCCGGGGAGAGGTCCAGGCCCCGCGCGGCCTGTACCTGCCGGTCTGGGCGTTCGACATCATCGGCAGCCTGCCCTGGAACGGGCGCGTGGTCCGCAACAAACGCGAAGAGCCGGTTTCCGGGGAAGAGCCTCTCCAATACGACAACCTCTGCGTCCCCGCCGCACCCAAAATGTCCGAGGGGTTGAAGCAGCTCCTGCCAGAATATACCCTCGCCACCGCCCCCGCGTACGATCCGCGCTTCCTGGCGGGCTGGCCGGCCGAGATCTACGAACTGAGCATGGCCGACGCCTCCCTGGAAGCCCGGCAGATGGCGGTCGAGCGGGTCCGTTCCACGATCCAGTACGAAGGCGGAGGCGTGATCGGCCTGTCCTATTCGTCCGCCACCGTCACGGTCACCGCCTTTCGACTCGTCCTGCTGCCCGTCTGGCTGGCCGCGTACTCTTTGGACGACCACCCCTTTCCGGTCCTGATCAACGGCCAGACCGGGGCCGTGCACGGTGAAATCCCGGAGCATGGCCTGAAGGGTTGGCTGGACGGTGTGATGAAAGGGTAGCAGTGGTGAACTAGCCCATGCCATCCACATTGACCATCGTCCGCCAGCGGCGCCACCGCCGCGAACACCTCAAGCGCTCGGGTCAGCAGCGCAGCCAGCGTCTGGTGCTGTCGTTGGGCTTCGTGGTCAGTGCACTGGTGCTGGTGGTCCTGATCGCGGCAGCCCTTCTCTATGCGGACCTGACCCGCGGCCTGCCGGATGTACAGGCGTTGACCATCCTGCTCAATCCCCGGGACGGCCTCCTGCTCCAGCCGACGCGCCTGTATGACCGCACCGGCACGCACCTGCTGGCAGTCCTGGCCCCCAGCCCGGATGTGCGCCAGTACATCCCCTTTGACCAGCTTCCCAAGCCTCTGCTGGATGCGACGATCGCTCTGGAGGATCCGGATTTTTGGAAACATCCTGGCTATTCGATCGCCGGGTGGCAGGACCCCTCGACCCATCCCACGATCGCCCAGCGGCTGGTCTTTGACCTGCTGCTGTGGGAGGAACCGCCTTCTCCACAGCGTGCCATTCATGAACGCCTCCTGGCGGCTCAGGTCACGGCCCGGTATGGCCGGCAACAGGTATTGGAATGGTACCTAAACAGCGCGGACTACGGACATGATGCCTACGGGGCAGAGGCCGCTGCGCAGCTCTATTTCGGCAAGTCTGCTGCACAGCTGGATCTGAGCGAGGCGGCTCTGCTGGCGGCTGTCAGCCAGGCCCCGGCCTTGAACCCGATCGACGCGCCGCGAGCGGCTGAGATGATGCGCCTGGATACGCTCCAGGTAATGAGCCGGCTGGGACTGATCACGGCAGATGAAGAAGCCCAGGCGCAGGCCCAACCCCCGACCATCCAATCCGCGACCGCCCCGCAGAACCTGGCCCCCGCGGCGGTCAACCTGGCCCTGGACCAGCTGGAACAGCGGTTCGACCGGACGCGCCTGGCGCGCGGCGGGCTGGATATTTGGACGACCGTGGATTACGACCTGCAGCTGCAAGCCTCCTGCGCCGTGAAGACGCAGGTGGCACGCCTGGCAGGAGACCCGAAGGAGATCCTGGCGGTGGACGGTTCCCCCTGTGCGGCGGCGCGCCTGCTTCCCAGCCTGCCGCCCGGTTCCCTATCGGCTGAAGCCACGGCCAGCGCCCTGATCCTGGATCCGACGAACGGGCAAGTCCTGGCGGCGGTCGGCGATGAGCAGAACGGACTGGAGAGCGCCTCCCTGGCCTCCCATCCGGCCGGGACCCTGCTGACCCCTTTTATTTACCTGACCGGCTTCACGCGCGGCCTCAACCCGGCCAGCCTGGCGTGGGATATCCCCGGGGATCACCCGGACCCGCATGCGGTGTACCATGGACCGGTCCGTCTGCGCACAGCCCTCGCCAATGATTATCTGCCGCCGGCCGAGCAAGTGCTTGAGCAGATGGGGGAGGAGTCGGTCAAGAGCATCGCTGGATCCTTCGGTCTGGAATTCCCCTCCGGAAAACACCTGCTCCAGGACGATTTTTCGTTCTCCCCTCTGGAGCTTGCCAGTGCATACGGGATTTTTGCCAACCAGGGCACTCTGGCCGGCCAGACGCTCTCCGATGCGAACCTTCATCCGGTGGCCGCGCTGAAGGTCATCGGTGCCGACCATTCGGTGTGGGCGGATTGGACCACCCCGCAGACGCGCCCGGTCGCCAGCCCACAGCTGGCCTATCTAATGAACCAGGTGTTGAGCGATGAGACCGCCCGCTGGCCTTCGCTCGGACATCCCAACCCGCTGGAGATCGGCCGTCCGGCGGGGGCGAAGACCGGACGAGCCCTGGATTCATCCGCCGCCTGGACAGCCGGTTACACGCCCCAGCGCGTGGTCGTGGTTTGGTCCGGCCCATCGCCCTCGACCGGGGCCGCCGCGGCCAGTGCATCCGCATCGCAGGCCCTGGCCGCAGATCTCTGGCACGGGTTGATGCAATACTCTGTGAGGGATCTGCCTTCGACCGGCTGGAGCCTGCCCTCCGGCGTGACGACCGTGCAGGTCTGCGACCCTTCCGGCCAGCTGCCCACCCCGGCCTGCCCGAACGTGGTCAGCGAGGTCTTCCTGGCCGGCCGCGAGCCGCTGCAGGCCGATACGCTCTATCAGACCTTCCAGGTGAATCGGGAGACGGGGCTCCTGGCGACGGTCTTCACGCCGCAAGAACTGGTGGAAGCGCGGGTCTACCTGGTCGTGCCCCCGGAAGCCCAGCAGTGGGCGCGCTCGGCCGGGATTGCAACGCCGCCGACCGCTTACGATACCATTCAAATGCCGCCGATTCTGCCCAACGTCCATCTCACCTCCCCGGCCATGTTCGACTACCGGCGCGGGATGGTCGAGATCCGGGGCAGCGCAACGGGCGCGGACTTTGCCTATTATCGCCTGGAGTATGGCCAGGGGTTAAACCCCCAGCAATGGATCCAGCTCGGTTCGGATATGAAGACGCCGGTGGAGGAAGGCCCGTTGGGAAGCTGGGACACGACCGGCCTGAACGGACTGTACGCCTTGCGCCTGCTGGTGGTGCATTCGGATCAGAGCATCGATCAGGCCGTCGTCCAGGTGACCCTGGACAACACCCCGCCGCAGGTGACGATCACGTATCCGTCTGCCGGGCAGACGATCAGCCTTGCTCAAGAGGCCCAGCTGGCCCTGCAGGCTCAGGTCGGCGAACCGTATCTGGCGAAGGCGGATTTCTTCATGGATGGAGAGCAGATCGGGGAATTCACCGGTGCGCCGTTCGGCACCCTGTGGAAGGCGGTCGTGGGGACCCACACCTTCCGCGTGGTGGCCACCGACCAGGCCGGGAATGTGGGGGAGGCCGAGGTGAAATTCACGGTTGGCCATTGAAAAGGCGGAGGTCGCCGCCGCCGACCTTTACGCGCCCGCGGCCCACGGGTTGCGAAAAAAGGGCTTTCGGAAAATGCTACCGGCGGCTCGATGCATCCCAAATAGGAATCAGGCTTGATCTCTTTTGGTCCCGGATAATTTAGCACTCAAAAAGGCGGCTGCCGCGAACCCCAGCAAGGTGGGCAACCAAAACGAGAACAACCGGTATCCGAGGATCACCACCACGCTGGTCGCATTCGGTACCTGGAGGCTGTCATAGAACGCCACCATGCTTTCCTCGATCACCCCGATCCCGCCCGGAAACAGGAAAGCCATTTTCCCCAGGATGAGAGGCAGGCCGTATCCGGCAAATAAGATGCCGAGGCTGACATTATGCCCGGCGGCGACGAACAGGAAATACAGCGTCAGCATATCAAAACCGGTATTGGCGATCGCGCCGATCATAGGACGCAACCATTTGCCGTTGCGCATGGAATTCCAGGCGAACACGAATTGTCCCACCAACGTAATGGTTTTTTGGGGTGTGAATGGTTGACGACGGAGCGCAGCCCAACGACCGGCCAGCCAGACAGCAAGTCGGGTACCCGCTTCTGAAAAATGCAAGGCCGTCAATACACTGGCGGTCATCAATCCCAGCACCAGCAGAACGATGCCGTATTCGATCAATTGCGCTTTGCTCAGGTCGTGGACCAGGATTAAATAGAGGGTCCCGATCATCGACACCCCCACCAGGGCACCGATGTTCAACAGCGCTGGCAGTGTACCGGCCAGGGCCGCGGAGTTCCCATCGTGACTCTCACGGCGGACCCAGCGATACGTTGCGGCTGCCCCACCGAACCAGCCCCCGGCCACCATCCCGATGCTGTAGGAGGCCATGGTGATCAGGGCGCCTTCCCCAATCGATAACTTTTGTTCGTCAACATCCAGGATGGCCTGCATCATAAAGCCACCGCCAAGATAGCTGAGCACCTGGGCGACGACGGCCAGGGCCACCGCATACCAGGTTAGGCTCTGGACGACCGACCAGGAATGTTCCAGGGTGGTGATTTGGGGGACAAGCAGGTAGGCCGCCAATCCGAGTATGATCAGGATGAGGAGGTAGCGCCAGGGATGTTCTTTCAGGGAGGTCAACAGTGGTTTGTGGTCAGCCATGATCTTTTACCTGGCGATGGAACCTCGGTGTGCTCGGTTTGTCGAGCGGTTGCGACTGCAGACTGCGTCTGGTATGGCGGATCCAGGAGAGAAAGGTTTCACCGACAATCCGGCCCATGGCCGCCTGCCTTGTCTTTCTAAGCCGAGGCGCCGGAGTAGCGTTTCAAGCCCAGCTTCCAGAATAGGCGCGAAACGATGAAGAGCACCACCGCCAGCGCCAGCGCCCCCAGCAGGGTCCCCTCGCCGAGCCGGCCGGTCAGGGCCTCAGCCGGCACCGTGGTGGCGAAGGCCACCGGTACGATGAAGGTCAGCGCAAAGCGCAGCCAGCCCGGGTACAGGCTGACCGGCCAGCGGCCGGCCTCGTACATGCTGCGGAAGATCTCCAGCAGGTTCTCCACCCGCACGAACCAGAACGACAGGCTCGCCAGGATCAGCCAGAAGCTGTAGACGATCACCCCGCCCGCAAAGAGCATCCCCACGAATCCGGCCGCCTCCAGCGCCCCTATCCGCTCTCCCAGGCGGACCAGCGCCACCGCCAGCACCCCGAACCCCAGCAGGAGATCGATCAGGCTGAAGACCGCCACATGCTGGATGCTGACCAGCAGCTGGGCATCCTCCGGCTTGGTCAGGGTGAAGTCGAGCGTGCCGTCCCGGACCGAATCGATCAGCTGGCTCATCCCCGGCTGGATCACCAGGCTGATCAGCCCCCCGACCAGGAAATAAACCCCCACCAGCACCAGCATCTCGTCGGGCCGCCAGCCGCCCAGAGTGGTGGTGAAGGAAAAGATCACCGCCAGCCCGGCCAGGGCGGTCGCAAGTTCCAGCAGGGATTGGAAGAGCTGAATGAAGAAATTGACCCGGTAGGCCAGCTCGCTGAGCACGCTGACGCGGAAGAAGACCGAGAGCAGGCGCAGGATGTTCACGAGCCCACCGCCGAATAGGCGCGCACGCCGGCCCGCCATACGAACCGGATCAGGACCAGGCTGGCGACCAGCCAGGCGGCCTGGGCGGCCAGGCCCGCCAGTGCCTGGAGGGGCGAGAGGCGCCCCAGCAGGAGCTCGATCGGGAAGCCGAGCATCCAGCGGAAGGGCAGGATGTCGGCCGCGATCTGGATCGGGGCGGGGAAGAGCGAGAGCGGGGCGATCTGCCCGGAGAGGAAAAGCATCAGGACGAAGTAAACCTGGTTGATGGCGCTCACCCGCGTGGTCCAGAACGCCGCCTGGGCCAGGGTCCACTCCACGAAAAAGCGGACCAGGAAGGCCAGCACGAGCGCCGGGAGGAAGGTCAGGACGGCCCAGGGGATGAATACCGCCGTGGGCCGGAAGATCAGTGCCAGCCCGGCGACAACGATGAGCATGAGCGGCAGGGTGGTCAGCTTGGAGGACAGGTTGTCGGAAATGTCCGAGTGGATCGGGTGCACCGGTTTGAGCAGGGCGAACGAGAGATAGCCCTGCCGGATGCGGTACTCGTATTCGTACATGATCCAGGTGTAGGTGATCTGGTTGACGATCATCAGGACCAGGTAGTAGGCGGCGAAGTCGCGGGCCGTGTAGCTGCCGACGCTGCCCCCGCTGCCGTTCGAGACCGTCGACCAGACGATCAGATAGACCAGCGGCTCGAGCACCTGGCTGATCATCCAGATGACCAGGGAGGCGCGGTACTGGAGCATGGTGGCGAAGGTGGTCCGGAACTGCTGGACGTACAATTCGATCCAGGCCCTCATGGGACCGCCTGGGTGAACACCCGTTCGATGACTTCCTCGATGGGCGGGTCCTCGACCAGCAGGTCGATGACCGGCAGGTCCGCCAGCAGGCGCTCGGTGACGTGCGCCGTCTCGGCCTTCGGGACCCGCAGGGTGAAGCGGCCATCCTCGCAGGAGATCACTTCGCCGTAGGCGTGCAGGTTGGCTTGGCAGTCTTCCAGCTGGAGGACGATGGTCTTGTGGGCGGTGAACTGCTGGACCAGGTCGGACAGGTCGCCGTCGAAGAGCAGCTTGCCGCGGTGGATGACGATCACGCGGCGGCAGAGGGCCTCGACGTCGGCCATGTAATGACTGGTCAGGAGGACGGTCGCCCCGCTGCGGCGGTTGTACTCGGCGATGAACTCCCGGATGCGGCGCTGCATGGTCACATCCAGACCGATGGTCGGCTCGTCGAGAAAGACCACCTGGGGACGGTGCAGCAGCGCTGCGGCGATCTCGCACTTCATCCGTTCCCCCAGCGAAAGGTTGCGCACCGGCTTTTTCAAGAGCGGGCCCAGGTCGAGCAGGTCGGTCAGCTCGTCGAGGGTGCGGCGGTAGTCAGCCAGGGGCAGGCGGTAGATGGCCCGGTTGAGGTCGAAGGAGTCCGCCGCAGGGATGTCCCAGACCAGCTGGTTGCGCTGGCCCATCACCAGGGTGATCTGGCGCAGGAAGGCGCGCTCGCGTTTCCACGGCAGGTGGTCGAGCACGCGGCAGTCACCCCCTGTCGGGTGCAGCAGGCCGGAGAGCATTTTGAGGGTGGTGGTCTTCCCGGCGCCGTTGGGGCCGAGGAAACCGACGACCTCGCCGGGGGCCAGGTCGAAGGTCAGGCCGTCCACGGCAGTGATCTCCTGGGTGCGGCGGTGCACCAGGCTGCGCAGCGCGGCGCCTACACCGGCTTCGCGCTCGCTGACCACATAGGTTTTGCACAGGTCTTGCAAATGGATCGCGGGAGTCGGCATGGGGGTGATTATATCAAAAGCGCCCAAGCCGCGATTGGGATCCGGGGGCATTAAAAAGCACTGGCAGGGGATGCAAAGAATTTGTTCGGAAGTTCTACAAACCTTGTGTGAATATTGTGGTGGGGAGAGTCCGGAGCGCAGCTCGGGCCTTGTCCATTGACATCGCTTCCGCCGCGCTTCTTAACAAAATCCGAACATCGGTCTGGTATCATACGTTCAGAAAATGAGGCGCAAATCGGCCTTGTCTTTCATGAGTTCCCTTTTCCCATTCGTTTTTCTCGGCTGGCGATCTGCCCTCCGGGTTCAACCTCGGGGGGATGGGACAGAGTACAATTCGCTAAGCGAGTGGAGGCAGACTGGTGGAGAACACACAAAAACCCTCTTTCCTCTGGCTGAAGCAGGCAGTCAAGTTTGGCATCGTCGGCGTGCTCAACACCGCGGTCGACTTGGGCGCATATTTTGTGCTGACCCGCTGGCTGGGCATGGCCGGCCTCCCGGTTGCCGCCAAGAGCATCTCGTACAGCCTGGGGATCCTCAATAGCTTTTTCTGGAACAAGACCTGGACCTTTCGGTCCAACGCCAGCACGTGGAAAACGCTGATCCCCTTTGTGTTGGTGAGCCTGGTCGGCCTGGGAATGAATACGGGCGGCATGCAGCTGGGCTTGAATGTGCTTCATTTCCCCGAGCTGGTCGCCCTGGCCCTGGCCACCGTCTTCACCCTGGCCTGGAACTTCATCTTCAGCAAGTTCGTCATCTTTCGAAAATGATTGGCTCTCAAACGGGAGTACCCGCCCGATGACAAAAACCATTATGGTCGTGGACGATCAAGCCAGCCTGCGTACCCTGGTGCGCGAATATCTGGCCGAGCAGGGCTTCCGCGTGGTCACCGCCGATAACGGTCAAAACGCGCTCTATACGGCCCGCCAGGAAAAGCCCGACCTGGTCCTGCTCGACATCATGATGCCGGAGATGGACGGCTACGAGTTCATCCGCGCCTACCGCAAGGAGAGTGAAACCCCGATTGTCCTGCTGACCGCCAAGCTCGAAGAATCGGACAAGGTCCTCGGGCTGGAATTCGGTGCGGACGACTACATCACCAAGCCTTTCGGCATGAAAGAACTGGTGGCCCGCATCCATGCCGTCTTGCGCCGCGCCGGCCAGGTGCCGCAGCCCAGCCGGGTGCTGCGCGCCGCCGACATCACCCTGGACAGGGAAACGCATTCAGTCACGGTCGGCGGGCGCGCCGTCCGCCTGACGCCCTCGGAGTTCGACCTGCTGGCGATCCTGATGGCTGCACCCGGACGGGTCTTCTCCCGCCTCGACCTGCTGGAAGACCTGCAGGGCACCTCCTTTGAAGGGGTGGCGCGCACCATCGATGTGCATGTCCGCAACCTGCGCACCAAGATCGAAGCGGATGCCGGTCATCCCCGTTACATCGAGACGGTCTTTGGGGTCGGTTATCGCTTTGTGAGTGAATAAGATGCGCCGTTCCATTACCCTCAAGCTCGTCCTGGCATTCCTGCTGGTCGCCGTGACCGGCCTGGCCCTCGCCTCGGGGATCACCTACTGGCTGACCGTGGTCCAGTTCAAACAGCTGGTGCTGAACCAATCCCTGGACCGCTTCGTGTCGGATGCCGTCCTTTACTACCAGATGAACGGGTCCTGGAAAGGGGTCTTGAACTACTTTGATTTGCGCGACGCTGCGCCGGGTCCAGGGATCCCGGGTGCCCAGGCCAACGCTCCCCAGCCGGGACCGGGAGGCAGAGGCGCCCCCTCCCCGTCCTTCAACTTCCTGCTGGCCGACTCAGGGGGAAAGGTCCTGGTCCCGGCCGGAACGTATCAGGTCGGTGACAACGTCCCATCCGCAAAACTGGCCCCGGGGACGCCGGTGGACGTGAGCGGGAAACAGGTCGGGACGGTTCTGGTCATTGGCAGTGCGCCCCCGCTGGGCACCCTGGAAACACAGTACCTGAACCGTACCAACCTTGCCTTGCTCTATGCCGCCCTCGGGGCCGCCCTGGTCGCCCTGGTGCTGGGGATCATCCTGGCGCGCACCCTGACCCACCCGGTGCGCGACCTGACCGCCGCCATCCACGCCATGGCCCAGGGTGACCTGAAGCAATCCGTTCCGGTCACCTCCCGGGACGAGCTGGGCGAGCTGGCCGCGGCTTTCAACCAGATGAGCTCGGACCTGGACCAGCTCAACCGTTCCCGGCGGCAGATGACCGCGGACATCGCCCACGACCTGCGCACCCCCCTGACCGTCATCGGGGGGTACGTTGAATCGATGCGCGACGGGGTGCTCCAACCTACTCCTGAGCGCTTCGACACCATTCACGCCGAGGTCCAGCACCTGCAGCGTCTGGTGGAGGACCTGCGCACGCTCTCCCAGGCCGATGCCGGTGAGCTGGTCCTCAATCGGGAAGCCGTGCTCCCCTCCATCCTGCTCGAACGGACGGTCAAGTCCTACGGTGCGCTGGCGGTTCAGAAGAAAACCGAGCTGGAAATCCAGTCCGCTCCTGGCCTGCCCCCTCTCCTCATCGATTCGGACCGGATGGCGCAGGTCTTTGGAAACCTGATCACCAATGCCTTGCGCTATACCCCCGAGGGCGGCCGGATCAGGCTGACCGCGCGGCGTGACGGGCAGGCGCTGGTGCTGGCGGTTGAGGACAACGGCCGGGGGATTCCTGGCGAAGCCCTGCCGCACATCTTCGACCGTTTCTATCGCGCCGATCCGGCCCGTTCGCAGTCGGGCGAATCGGGGTTGGGACTGGCAATCGCCAGATCCATCGTCGAAGCGCACGGCGGAAAGATCTCCGCGGCAAGCCAGGTCGGACAGGGAACGACGATCACGATCACGTTTCCCCTTCCTTGAATGCCTCAGCGGCCGGGCCGCTCCGGGTGCTGGCCGGGGTGGATTTCACCGCCTTTCGTCAAGTGAACGGGCACCGCCTGATTCCCCCAGAGCAACTTTGTGCTTCTGCCAGGATTGATTCCTCGGCATGGCAGCCCGAGGAATCAATCTTTAATTCATCACCGCCGCATCCATCTCTGGACCGCTTCACGGGCAGGCTGATGCTTCAGCATGGCCTCCAGCAGCCGTTCCGGGTCGGAGTCGCATAACAGGGCCTGGCGGTGTTCGGCAAAGATGAATTGCTCGGCCGCGGCCCGGTCCAGCATCTCGAGCAGGGCATCGTAATAGCCGCTGACGTTCAACAGCCCCACTGGCTTTTCGTGCACGCCGATCTGGGCCCAGGTCAGCGTTTCAAAAAGTTCGTCGAGCGTGCCGTAGCCGCCCGGCAGGGCGATATAGCCATCGGCCAGCTCGTACATGCGCGCCTTGCGCTGGTGGATCGTGGCGGTGACCTCCAGATGGGTCAGGCCATCGTGTGCCAGGGCATGGGTGTTCATGCTCTCGACGATGACGCCAGTGACCTGCCCGGCCCCGGCCAGGGCCCCGTCGGCCACCGCGCCCATCAATCCGGTGCGCCCGCCTCCGTAGACGAGCGTCACGCCTCGGCGCGCCAGGGTCATCCCCATCTGGCGCGCCGCGTCCAGGTAGCTCGGGGGGATGCCATCGGCTGATCCGCAGTAAACGCAAACAGATTTCAGGGTGACCTCATCAGGAATCATCGAATGCAATGCCTCGTCAGGTTTCATCCGGATGCCCGAACAACCAATTCTACGCTGATTCTAACAGGTTAGAGTTGTATTAGACCTGCTCTCTTGTGCTTGACTCTGTCCCTCGCAGGGGTCTAGAATAGGTCGGAGAACAGGGATAGCTGTATGGATTACAAGGATTATTACAAAGTTCTAGGCGTGGATCGCAAGGCCAGTGCGGAGGAAATCAAGCGCGCCTACCGCAAGCTGGCCATGCAGGTTCACCCAGACCGCAATCCCGGGGATAAGCGGGCGGAAGACCGTTTCAAGGAGATCAATGAGGCCTACCAGGTCCTGAGCGATCCGCAAAAGCGCGGCCGCTACGACCAACTGGGAGAATCCTACTCCCAGTGGCAGCGCAACGGCGCCCCGGGGAATTTCGACTGGGGTCAATGGTCCGCCCAGCAGGGGGCCCAGGAGGTCAGTTTTGACGACCTGTTCGGAGATGGGGCGTTCTCGGATTTCTTCCGGTCCATCTTTGGAGGAACGGGCATGGGCCAGGCGCCGCGCGGACGCGCCCGTACCCCTCAGAGCCTGCAGCAGCCGGTCGCGATCAGCCTGCGCGAAGCCTTCAGCGGTACGACCCGCCAGCTCCAGGTCGGCAACCGCCGGGTCGAGGTCCGGCTTCCGGCAGGGGCGCGCACGGGCACCAAGGTACGCGTCCCGCTCGATGGACAGGCTGGTGAAGTGCTCCTGGTGCTCGAGGTGACCGATGACCCGGCTTTCGAACGCGAAGGCAATGACCTGCACACGAAGGTCAGCATCGATGTATTCAAGGCCATGCTGGGCGGCGAGGTGGAGGTCAAGACGATGTCCGGCAAAGTGCTCCTGACCATTCCGGCCGGGACCCAGCCGGAGCAGGTCTTCCGGGTGACCGGGCGCGGCATGCCTCTGCTCAAGCGGCCTGAATCAAAAGGCGACTTGTACGTGCAGGTCAAAGTGCAGGTCCCGCGGCAGCTGACGGCCAAGCAGAAATCCCTGCTGGAAGAAGCTGCCCGCAATCGATAATTGAGTCAATTGGAGGTATAACGAAATGAAAAACAGAGTTTCCTTAATGGTAATGAGCGTGATCGTGGCAGCCGCCCTGGTTGCCTGCCAGTTCACCAGCCTGGTTCCGACGGGGTTGCTCACGACCGCCACACCCCCGCCGGCGGCCTCCATGCCTACCGCCCCGACTGCCTTGACCGCGCCGGTCTCTTCGGCGCCGGCGGCCAACCTGGTCAACGAGCAGGACAAGTTCGTCGCCATCTACCAGCAGGTCGGTCCCAGCGTGGTGACGATTCTCACTTCGACCGGGCTTGGCTCGGGCTGGGTGTATGACACGAACGGCGACATCGTCACCAATAACCATGTCGTGCAAGGCGAGACTAAGGTCGAGGTGGATTTCACCTCCGGCCAGAAAGTCTATGGGAACGTGATTGGGACGGACGCCTATTCGGACCTGGCCGTTGTTAAAGTGGATCTGACAGCCAGCGGACTTCAATTGCGTCCGGTTCCTTTGGGTGATTCCTCGTCCGTTAAGATCGGCCAGATCGTGATTGCGATTGGCAACCCCTTCGGCCTGAGCGGATCGATGACCACCGGCGTCATCTCAGGCCTGGGACGGACGGTGCAATCGGGTCCCCAGACCTCCACCGGCGGCTCTTTCTCCTCCGGCGATATCATCCAGACCGATGCGCCGATCAATCCCGGCAATTCGGGCGGTCCGCTGCTGAATTTGAACGGGGAGGTGGTCGGCGTCAACAGCCAGATTGAGACCAACAATACCAATTCCAGTGGGCAGCCGACCAGCTCGGGCGTCGGTTTTGCGATCTCCGTCAACACCATCAAGCGGGTCATCCCCAGCCTGATCGCCAACGGCAAATATAATTATCCTTACCTGGGGATCACCTCCTTCAGCGGGGGTCTCAGCCTGGATGTCATTCAAATACTGGGCCTGAAGAGCACCACCGGCGTGTACGTGACCAGTGTCGCCGCGGGCGGTCCGGCCGCCAAGGCAGGCCTGCGCGCCGGCACGACCCCGGTTACCGCCCAGGGCTATACCGGCCTGTTTTCGGGCAGTGATCTGATCATCGCCGCCGATGGTCAGCCGATCGTGGACTATGACAGCCTGATCACCTACCTGGCCCTGAACAAGGCGCCTGGAGACACGGTAAACCTGACCGTGTTGCGCGGCGATCAGAAGGTGAACGTTCCGGTGATCCTGGGCGCCCGGCCCTAAACCGGATCCAGCCGAGCGGGCAGGGTCCCGAGAGCGCCGCAAGGCAGAATGATTCCATCAGAGCGGCGGGCTTTGGCCCGCCGCTCTCTTTTCAAGCGAAGCGCTCTTCCTTCCAGACATCGGCGCTGTTGCTGTAGCCCGCCTGCTCCCAAAAACCCAGCCGGTCGCCTGCCATGAACTCCAGCCCGCGCAGCCATTTGGCACCCTTCCAGAGATAGGGGGACTTGAGGTCGTCGCGGCCGGGGATGGCCCCCGTCACGCCGCGCAGGGGATAGCCATGGTCGGGGGTGAGCGGCTCGCCGTTGAAGTGCGTCGCCAGCAGGAAGTTGTCCTGCAGGGCCACCTCCAACGGGATATTGACCGTGAAGCCGTATTCCGCATGCTGCATCACGAACCGGGCAGCCGGCTTGAGTTGGAGCAGGCCCCGCTCGATGAGGGTACGCACCGATACACCTTCCCACATGGTGTCGGCCTTGCTCCAGCGGGTCACGCAGTGGATATCCATGGTGACCTTGCTGCGCGGCAGCTGGTTGAACTCCTGCCACGTCCAGCGGGCCTCCTGCTCCACCTCCCCCCAGACACGGAAATCCCAGGTGGCCGGGCTGAAGGGCGGGACAGACCCGTAGTGCAGGACGGGGAACTTAAGGGTCAGCGCCTGGCCGGGAGGCAGGCGGCCCGCCTGGCGGATGCGGGCTTCTTCTTTTCGACGGTCAGGCCCTCCAAAATTGAACATAATGGATCACCTCGATCCGAAAATTATAACATTCCGAATGGATGGATTTGACCGTCGCCGAAGGTGTAATCATTTGTTAATGACCATCCCGCCCCGGCGTAGGCAAGCGAACCCGGCCGGAACAGTGAGTGTATAATCAACTTCATGCGGCGTGATGTCTACACCCGGCTGGTCTACGCCCGACGCTCCCGCCTCTTCGGCTCCCTGGCCTACTTTTTGCTCAAGCTGCTCGGTGCGGAAATCCCCCGTCCGGTTCAGATCGGCAAAGACTTCCTCCTGTTGCACGGCGGCTTTGGGGTGGTCATCCACCCCAGGGCGGTCATCGGCGACCGGGTGCGGGTCTATCCCGGGGTGACCCTGGGACGGGCCGACGTCCAGCTCCCGATCAGTGAGTCCGCCTTCGAAGGGATCGTCGTTGAGGACGATTGCATCCTGTCCTCGGGGGCGAAGATCCTCTGCAAGCAGGGGGTGCTGCGCATCGGACGCGGCACGATCGTGGGGGCGAACGCCGTGCTGCTCGAATCCACCGGCGAAAACGAGATCTGGGCCGGTGTGCCGGCGCGCTGCGTGGGGACGCGTCGATGACGCGCATCTGCCTGATCCCCAAAGTTCACGGCGTGGGCGGCATGGTTTCCTTCCAGGCGAAGCTCACCTCCGGCCTGAAAGAGCGCGGCGTCCAGGTCGTCACGGATCTGGCGGACACCCCGTATGCAGCAGTGCTCGTCACCGGCGGAACGCGGGCCCTGGCCGGGTTATGGCAGGCACGCCACAGGGGCGTCCGCATCGTCCAGCGCCTGGACGGGATCAACTGGCTCCACCGCCGCCAGCACACCGGCTGGCGGCATGCCCTGCGCGCGGAGGGCGCCAACTGGCTGCTGACCTTCCTGCGTTCCCGCCTGGCGACCCACCTGGTCTATCAGTCCGAGTTCGTGCGCGGCTGGTGGCAGGACTGGTTCGGTCCGGCGCGCGGCCCCGCCACCGTCATTCACAACGGGGTGGACCTGACCGTCTACACACCCCGCGGGCCCGAAGAGCGTCCGCGGGAGCGCTGCCGGGTGCTGGTCGTGGAAGGCAGCCTGGGCGGCGCGTACGGCCAGGGTCTGGCGACCGCGGTGCAGCTGGCGGAACTGCTGGGGTTGAGGAATTTCCCCGTCGAGTTGATGGTCGTAGGACGGGTCACCCCCGCCCAGCAGGATAGCTTCACCGCCCACAGCCGGGTTCCGATCCTGTGGGCCGGATTGCAGCCGCCTGAACGCATCCCCACCCTGGACCGCTCGGCGCACCTGCTCTATTCGGCTGACCTGAACGCGGCCTGCCCGAACTCGGTCATCGAAGCCATGGCCTGCGGATTACCGGTGGTGGCTTTCCAGACCGGTGCGCTGCCGGAACTGGTTCAGGGCGGAGCAGGCTGCCTCGTCCCGTATGGGGGCGACCCCTGGAATCTGGAGCCGCCCGATCTGTCGGCCCTGGCTGAGGCCGGAGCGCAGGTCCTCTCCGACCAGCCCAGCTTCCGCAAGGCCGCCCGGCAGCGCGCCGAAGAGGCATTTGATCTTGAGCGCATGGTCGATCAATACCTGCATGTACTCCTGGAGTGAATGATGGATGACCCAGAGATCCTGACCTTTTTGTTGAAGCACCTGCAGTCGATTCAGAATAATGACCTCGAGACGTATCATGCCACGACCAGCCCGGATCTGACCCTGTATGAGTGGTGGGTCACCCCGCATCGGATCGAAGGGATCCCCTTTCACGATTTCATGATGGAGGCCAATGCCCGGCGCGGCACCGTTTTCGGCGCGGAGGGCGATGCGGGCGGACAGGTGCGCATGGACCTGGCCAGCCTCTCCATTCAACGCTATGGCGACACGGCGATCGCCTGCTATACCATGCTGGTCAGCACCGAAACGCCTCAAGGCGTACAGGTCGCCTCGCATAACGAGAGCCGTGTGATGGTCCGCCAGGAGGGCGCCTGGAAGGTCGTTCACGTGCACAAATCGCCTGCCTGGCAAGCTCCTCATCTCCCCCCCAAAAATGGCTGATCCCCTGCTCGCGGTCGCTTCCCTGGCAGCCCGCCTCTTGCCCAATTCTTTAAAGCAGGCGATTTATCGGATCCCTCCACTGGCCTCCCTGATCCGGCGCGCCCTGAACCGCGCCGCTCCGAGCGGGCTCGTCCAGGTCAAGATCGCTGCAGGAGGCCTGGCCGGCAAACCCATGTTGCTCGACCTGCAGACCGAGAAAGATTACTGGCTTGGCACCTACGAGCCGGCCCTGCAGTCTGCACTGACGGACCTGATCCGGCCTAAGATGACCGTGTACGATGTCGGCGCCAATATCGGCTATATCACTCTCCTCCTGGCGAAGGCCACCGGGGAATCCGGGCGGGTCTATGCGTTCGAAGCCCTGCCTTCCAACGTGGACCGCCTGCAGGTGAACCTGGCCCTGAACGGATTGGAGGGCCGCGTGATGGTGTTCGCCGGGGCGGTCACTGGAGGATTGGGGCCGGTTCGCTTCCTGGTGCATGCCTCCGGGGGGATGGGCAAGGCAGCCGGATCGGCCGGGCGCCAGGCGCGCTATGACTCCGCGATCACCGTCCCGGGTATTTCGCTGGACGAATTCGTCTATGCCCAGGGCAACCCGCCGCCTCAGGCCGTCAAAATGGACATTGAAGGCGGCGAGGTGCTGGCCCTGCCCGGGATGAAGCGGGTGCTGGCCGAAGCTTGCCCCTTGCTGCTGCTCGAACTGCATGGGCCGGAGTCGGCCCGCGCCGCCTGGGAGCATCTCGGCGGTGCCGGGTACCGGATCTGTTGGATGAAACCTGGCTACCCGGCGGTCGCTTCCCTGGAGAAGATGGATTGGAAAGCGTATATCGTCGCCAGGCCGCGGGAATGATGGCCAAACGCCTGAACAGCGGGGATTTTCTTTGGCTGGCCCTGGTGCTCCTCCTGGCCCTGGGGATCGCCTTCCTGCTGCCGGTCACGCCTCAGGATTACTGGTGGTATCTGCGCATCGGCCGGGAAACGCTGGCCTCCGGGGGGGTGCCGAGGGTGGATACGTTAAGCTACACCCAGGCGGGTCAGGCGGTGGACTATCAATCCTGGGGGGCGGCGGTGCTGTTCTGGCTGCTTTATCGCGCCGGTGGTCTGACCCTGACGGTCCTGGTGAGAGGCGTCCTGATCGCCCTGGCGTATGGGCTGGTCTGGGCGACCGCCCGTCGGGCGGGGGCCGCCCGGTTGGGGGCAGGCCTGGTGCTCCTGGCGGCGGTGCTGACCTCCAGCAACAACTGGTCGGTGCGCCCGCAGCTGTTCGCCTATCCGCTCTTTGCGCTGGCGATCTGGATCCTCTACGCCTGGCAGCAGGGTCAGAAGAAGCCGCTCGCCTGGCTGCCGCTCATCAGCCTGGTCTGGGTCAACCTGCATGGCTCCTACGTGATGCTCATCCTGCTGGTGGGCGCTGCCCTGGTCTTTGGGAAGGGTGAACGGCGTTCCCTGGGATTGGCCTTCGCCGGAGTCGTCGTGGCAACGCTCGCCAATCCGCGCCTCTTCGGGGGCTGGACCTACGTCTTCAATTCACTCACCGCCTCCTCCAGTCAGCAGTTCTCGGCCGAATGGCAGCCCCCGATCAACACAGGCTGGCAGATGAACATCTTTTTCCTGTGGTTGATTGGCTTCCCGCTCCTGGCCGCCCTCTCGCCCCGGCGGCTCACTGCGCTGGAGTGGACCTGGTTCCTGGGATTTGGCACCCTGGCGCTTCTGGGGGAGCGCTACGTGATCTGGTTCGTTTTGATCCTGGTCGTCCTGACCTCGCTGCTCCTGGCGGATTGGGAGCGGAGCAGGCTGGCTGAAATGGCACCCGGCCTGCCAGCTCTCAACCTGGCCCTGGCTGCGATCTTTCTGATCTTTCCCTTGGCTTTCCTTCCGGGAGTCCGCCAGGCCTGGTGGAAACAGGCGCCGCCGGTCACGGAAAATACTCCGGTCCAGGCCACCGCCTGGCTTGCGGCCCATCCTGGGCTGCCTGGCCCGCTGTGGAGTGAGATCGGTTTTTCGAGCTACCTGGAGTTCGCCCTGCCTTCCCGCCCGGTCTGGATCGACACGCGCTTCGAAGTTTTCCCGGTGAGCCAGTGGCAGGATTACCGGGATCTGACCTATGCCACCTGGGATTGGCAGGCGCTGCTCGACAAAACGGGCGCCCGGATGCTGATGGTTTCCGTGCAGAATCAGCCGCAGCTGCTGGTCGCGCTGCGCCATGCCAATACCTGGTGTGAGCAGTACCAGGATGATGTGGCGGTGATCTTCATGCGTGCCCCCTGTGGAGGCGGTTGATGCGCTGGAAGAAGGAGTGGATCCTGCTCATTGCCCTCTTCCTGACCCTGCGGCTGGTTTCCAGTGCCCTCGGGGCCGTGATCGCCTCCGGGCCGGACCCGCAACCGCTCGCCTCCGGCCCGATCTACACCGCCGCCGATGCCCTGCTCCACCAGGACCGGATTTCCCATCTGCTGGTCAATGTGTGGGAACGCTGGGACACCGGTTGGTACCTCAAGATCGCCGGGTTCGGCTACAACGCCGCGGACGGGACCGTCTCGTTCCTGCCCCTCTACCCCGGGCTGGTGCACGTCCTGGGGGCGTTGATCGGGAACGAACTGCTCGCCGCGCTGCTGATCTCCAGCCTGGCCTGCCTGCTGACCATCCTACTTTTTTATGAGGTGGCCCGGTGCGAGGGGTTGAACAACCCATCTGCCCTGTGGGCCTCTTTTTTCTTTGCCTTCTTCCCTTCCTTTTTCTTCCTGTTCGCGGCCTATACGGATTCGCTCTTCCTGGCCTTGACGCTGGGGACCTGGCTCGCAGCCCGCCACCGGCAATGGGTGGCTGCAGGCCTCCTGGGGGGACTGGCGACGCTGTGCCGGTTGCAGGGGGCGTTGCTGTCACCCGTCCTCGGCTGGGTTTTCCTGGCAGGCGCGGCCGGGGTTTCCGGGGCCCGGCCCATGGAGCAGGTGCGTCAGGTCGCAGCTTTGTGGACAGCTCGCAGCGGCCGGAGCAAGCTATGGGCAGCGCTCAAGAATCCGGCCTGGCTGGCGCTCCTCATCCCGGCCTTGACCTTCCTGGGCTATAGCCTGTACCTGAGCCTGTCCGGATTGGGAAGCATCCCCGCCACCCTGGAGCAACATTGGGGCATCCGCACCGTGGCGCCCTGGACGGGCTTCGGGCTGTTCCTCGAGCGGCTGTTCACCACCCCGCGCGTCTTCATCGACTGGATCGACCTGGGCTCTCTCGTTGTGGTGCTGGTCCTGCTCGGCCTCGGGCTGCGCCGACTGGACCCGGCGCTCTCACTTTACAGCTGGCTGACACTGGCCCTGTTCTTCATGCGCGGGACCCCTCCCCATTTGCTGGACAGTTTTAACCGCTACCTGCTCAGCCTCTTCCCGGTTTTCCTGATCCTCGCAGGAATGCGCAGCCGGATCCTGAGGCTGGGGTGGTGGGCGCTTTCATTGGGGCTGCAGTTCTTCCTCCTGCTTGGGTTCCTGGACTGGCGATGGGTGGCCTGAATCGATTTCCGGGACGTCTGGCGATCCAGCAGCGCGTGCTGCCCGCCTATCGCGCCGCGTTCTTTGACCTGCTGGCCTCCGCCTGCGACGGCGGGTTGAGCGTCTTTGCAGGCCGACCGCGCCCGGCCGAGGCGATCGGGGCGGGCGAACTAAAAGTCGCGGTCCATGCCCCCGCCCGCAACCATCACCTCCTGGGCGGCCCGCTGTACCTGTGCTGGCAGGGAGGCCTGGTGGAGTGGCTGGCCAGTTGGGATCCCGCCATCCTGATCGTGGAGGCCAACCCGCGCTACCTGACGACCTCCAGGGCTGTGCGCTGGATGAGGGCGCGCAACCGCCCCGTGGTGGGCTGGGGGCTGGGTGCACCGCTCCCTTCCGGGCCGCTGGCCGGGGTGCGGGCCTCCCGGCGCCTGGCCTTCCTGAAGCCATTCGCTGCGCTGATCACCTACAGCCGCCGCGGGGCGGACGAATATGCCGCCCTGGGATTCCCGACTGACCGGATCTATGTGGCTCCGAATGCCGCCGCGGCGCGCCCGCGCCTGCCTTCTGCGGCCCGCCCTCCCCGGTACGAAGGCCGACCGACCGTCCTTTTTGTAGGCCGCCTCCAGGCCCGGAAGCGCGTGGACGACCTGCTGCGCGCCTGCAGCCGTCTGTCTGATCCCCTCCGGCCGCACCTGGTCATCGTGGGCGATGGACCCGAGCGGCCGGCGCTGGAAGCACTGGCGAAGCAGATTTATCCCGCGGCCGAATTTCCCGGTGCCCGGCACGGAGAGCAGCTTGCTCCATACTTTGCCCGGGCGGACCTCTTCGTCCTGCCGGGCACAGGCGGCCTGGCGGTGCAGGAGGCCATGGCGTACGCACTGCCGGTGATCATGGGCCGCGGGGATGGGACGAACGAGGACCTGGTCCGACCGGCGAACGGTTGGAGGCTGGCGGGGGAGACCGTGGGCTCTTTAACGCGGGCCCTCGAGCAGGCGTTTTCGGACCCGCTGCGGCTGCGGGCCATGGGGGCGGAATCCTACCGCATCGTGACGGAGGAGATCAATTTGGAAAGGATGGTGGGGGTCTTTACCGAGGCCCTGAATGCCGTCCATGTCCAGGATCATCTGGATAAAGGAACGTTGTAGCGTTTCAGAGGCACTCAGCCCAGGACCAATTCGTAGACGAGAGATGTCGGGAGAAATCGTCCACGATGATTCCAGCCATGCTCGAACTTCGATTTCTGGTTAGGGATGTCATCACCGCTTCCCACACGACGGCCGTTGGAAGCGAATATAATGCAGGCAAAGGATGCCAGAATGACCGCAGCAAACGAACCTGCCAATGAACGTGAGGCAACGGTCAATGACCGCGCCTGGAAGGGTCTGTACCGTGTTGGAGGGGTCGCTGCCCTGGTCGCAGCCATCCTGTTCCGAAGATGGTTAGGGGCAGAATTCAGTCTTTTTCGGAGCCTGGGGATCTTTCGGGCTGGACCAGCGTCTCAGCCCATCACGGTGAACGGGTGGTTCCAGTTGCTCCAATCCAACAGCCTGGTTGGCCTCGTTCTTCTGAATGCGCTTGACCTCATCAACTATGCCCTTGTCGGACTGATATTTCTTGGCCTCTATGCCGCCCTCAGAAAGTCTGCCAGGGGCTCCATGACCCTTGCCATGGTCCTTACCTTCACCGGGATAGCGATTTACTTCGCCTCGAATCAGGCATTTGCCCTGCTTGCCCTGAGCCAGCAATACGCTGCGGCTGCGACGGATGCCCAAAAATCCGTATTGTTATCCGCCGGGCAGACATTGCTGACCTTGAACGATCCTGCCATCTTTGGGACCGGTGTATTCTGGGCCTTCAACCTGGTGACTGTCTCGGGCCTGATGATATCGGTCGCCATGTTGCGCAGCGCCATTTTCCCCAAGGTAACTGCATATATAGGAATTCTAGCCAATGCCTTTGGATTGGGGTACTTTTTTGCCCTTGCCCTCGATCCTCCGTTGGTTTTTATCCCTCTTTCGGCCTCTGCGCCGTTTCTGTTGATCTGGTATCTGCTCGTTGGCATCAAGCTCTTGAAGCTGGCCCGGCCGATTTAAGAATCCTTGAAAGCAGGCCTCATGGACAATACCATCCTTTCCCTCGAAAAGGGAGCTATGGAACGCTGGCGCAATGGCGACCCTTGGGGTTGGGCGGAGATCAGCGCCGATGACATTTCCTACGTGGACCCGGGCCTGACAGCCCCGATCCTTGGCCTGGAGGCCTACCGGACCTATTTGAAGCCAATCGAAGGGAAGGTCCATTATCAGGGTTCCGAGTTCCTCGCCCCGCGGCTGGTGGAGGCGGGCGAGGCAGCGGTGCTCTCGTACAATTACCGCTCTACGGCTTACCCGCCGGACGGCTCCGCCGCCGAGCAGACCCTCTGGAATACGACCGAGGTCTACTTCCGGCGCAGCGGCCGCTGGCAGATCGTGCATACCCACTGGTCGTTCGTCAACCAGCGCCTGCCGGAGAGTGTGGACATGCCCCTCCTGGTGCGGACCGGGCCGCAGCCCTACGCGGGGGTCCTGGGGGAGTTGATGGCGCTGGAAGCGGCGGCCATGCAGCGCTGGCGCAGGGGCGACCCGGGCGGCTTCCTCGAGATCTGCGACCCCGAGGTGACCTACTTCGACACCGGCACGCCGCAGCGCCTGGACGGGTTGGATGCCTTAAAGGCCGAGTATTCCCGGCGGGAAGGCAAGTTTTTTTATGAAGTGATGGACTTTGTCGACCCGCATGTTTACCCATACGGCGACCTGGCCGTGCTGTCCTACCGCTTCCTGTCCACCTGGCTGGGTCCGGACGGGGCGGTGGCACGCCGGATTCCGTGGAATTGCACGGAGGTCTTCCTGCAGCGCGGCGGGAAGTGGCGCATCGTCCACACCCACTGGTCCTACATCCGCGGTGGACGGCAGTGACCGGGCGTGCCTGGGCAGAGTCCTTATGGCTGTCGGCGAATCACCGACTGCGGCTCTAAATGAGAGGAGAGATTCTAGGATGATTATCGGCGCACACTCAATCATCTACAGCAAAAAACCTGAGGCGGATCGGGCCTTTCTGCGTGATGTTCTGGGGCTTGCCCATGTCGATGTCGGCGAAGGGTGGCTCATCTTCGGTTTGCCTCCTGCTGAGCTGGCGGTTCATCCGGCCTCGAAGAACAACGTGCACGAATTCTATCTCATGGTTGCCGACATCCATGCCTTCGTAGAAGCCATGGAAAAGCAGGGGGTTTCCTGCAGCCCTGTCCAGAGTCTGGGTTGGGGCGAACTCACACGAGTGAAGCTCCCCGGCGGTGGGAAACTGGGGGTCTACCAGCCTCTGCATGCACGACCCAAAGCCGCCCGACAACGCACTGGGGCGAGCTCCCGGCGGCGCAAAACGCGGAAGCCGGCCTGATCCCTCCTTCGCGAACGGGATCCATTTTGACCCTGTCACCCCACCCAGGATATCCAATCGGATGGTATCGAGCTAAAACCCAGAGGGGGCGCTTTATTGGGTGCGGATTTTCAAACGCTCGTACTTGGACCCACTGCGGATACCTCCAAGAAAAATTCGATGATCCCTCGCGCAACCCAGTACAGCCCAATCCGTAGATTAATGGTGAAGTTAGAAAGCTCAACTGGATAAACCACAAGAAAAGTCCAGAATGGATTTTTTTGCGTCATTTTTGCCGATTTATTAGCTTCTCTCATTCTGATCAGTGCTCTTTGATCTCAGGAAAATCAATGAAAAGAATCCTTGTTGCCTATTCCACATTCGCGGGTTCGACCGTAGAGGTTGCCCGGGCGGTTGGCGAGGAAATCGCCAGGTGCGAAGTGCAGGTGGATGTCCTGCCCATCGACGAGGTCCGGGGTCTCGAAGCCTATGACGGTGTCGTGGTAGGGGGACCCATGATCATGGGCTGGCACCGGGCTGCCTTGAAATTCCTCCGGAAAAACCGGAAGGCATTCCAACGCATCCCCCTGGCGGTTTTTGTTATGGCGATGAGCCTGACGCAGACCGGCGAAAAAGACTTGGAGGGAGTCACGGTTACGGTGGACGAAAAACTGTCCAGATCTCCCAAGAAGGAAGATCGCCTGTCGCTCAAAGAGCGCTACGCCAGGGTTTCGAATTATGCCCGACCCGCCTTGGCAGCGATCCGGCCGGTCAAACCAGTGAGCCTCGGTTTTTTTGGTGGCCGTCTGGATTATGGCAGTTTAAAGTGGTGGGCCGTGCTGTTTGCCATGGTGATCATCCAGGCTCCGGGTGGAGACCGTAGAAATTGGGCGGCGATCCGGTCCTGGGCTGCCGGCCTTCCGGCGGCGTTCCAGCAAACCCATTCCTGATGGTCCGGGCCATGCGACCGGCAGGATCATTCGCCTCCCGGTCCAAAATTGCCACACAGCAAAAAGGATATTAATCACTTGACTGCCGGACCTTCCCAGCATACATTAAATTGCCGAGCTCCGTTTTAATAGATTATTTGGAAAAGATCACAGAAAGGAATCCCCATGTCCAAGATTGACCCCCTCGTTCAGAATTTTCTGGCTCAGAGAAAGATCGCCGTGGTAGGTGTTTCGGACCAGCGCGAAACAGGCTGCAACCTGGCCTACCGCAAGTTCAAGGATGCAGGGTATACCGTCACCGCGGTCAATCCGCGCCTCACGATTTTTGAGACGGACCCATGCTATCCGGACCTGAAGTCTATTCCCGAGAGGCCGGAAGCGGTGTTCATTTTAACGAGTCCCAAGGTCACCGAGCAGATCGTCCAGCAGTGCATTGATCTTGGCATCAAGCATGTCTGGATGCACTGCATGATGGGCACACGGCCCGGTTTAGCGGCGGGCATGACCAGCGTTTCAGCGGAGGCGGTAAGGCTTTGCCGCGAGAACGGGATCGAGGTCATCCCTGGTTCGTGTCCGAATCAATTCCTGCACCCGGATTTTGGTCATGTGATGATGCGCGGGATGTGGCGCACTCTTGGCTTCCTGAACCTGACAACTCCCCAGTCTTGAAAGGCGGGGCTTTCTCGCCGCGCAGAAGGTAATTAACTCATTAACGACGGGGCGGTTTAGAGCATCCATTCCCCATTATAAACACTGGGAAGGCAGCAGGGCTGGTTCGGAAAACCCTCAGCGATGGCGCATCTCGTGCAACTGGTGGCGCAGTGCTTTCCGCTTGGCTCTTGCCTCCCGCCGGGCTTCCTTCATGGCGGCGCGGATCTGCACGGGATCGCTCGGTTGCGCCTGGGTGGGGGAGGGGGAGGCCGGCGGGAGCTGCCCTGCCCGGCGCAGTTCCTCCGGCACGATCACCGAATTGGAACAGAAGGGGCAGCGCACACTGAGCCCGGCGCTGTCCTCATATTCCAACGGCGCACCGCAGCTTGGGCATTTGAATGATTTGATTTTCGTCATGGAAAACCTCGGCCGGGATGGGAAAACATCAGGTCAATGGGAAAGGCTCACCGCTGCACATACCAGGCAGCCACGTAGCCGACATTGCCCTGCGGATCCCGGACGTTGAGCCACTGGTTCTGCACCCCGATCTTGGCGCTGGCCTGGGAGGCTGCTTCCAGAACGGTGAGCTGGGTGCCGGGGGTGAGGGTGGTGACCGTGTCAGCCGTGATGCTGGGCTGGGTCCGCAGCCGCAGCCCGGCGCTGGCCTGGCTGGACACGGTGACGATGACCGGGCCGGTGGGTGTCCCACCCGGTTGGGGTGCGGGAGAGGCCGATGCCCCTGCCAGTTCGACGTACCAGGCAGCGACATAGCCGCTGTTGCCGCTGGCGTCCTGTACGTTCAGCCACTGGTTCTGCACCCCGACCTTGGCGCTGGCGAGGGAGGCATCTTCCAGGACCGTGAGCTGCGTACCGCCGCTTTCCACGGCGACCTGGTTGCCGGATAGACTGGGCTGGTCTCGCAGCCTCAGGCCGTTTGGACCCACGGATGCCAGGACGACCACGCTGAGCTGTCCGGCGGTCTGCCCCGTTGGGGGGGAGGCGGGTGCCGGCTGAGGTGCGGGGACAGGCGTCGAGGGGACGGTCGTTTGCACGTACCAGGCGGCCACGTAGCCCGTGGTCCCTTGCGCGTCCTTGACGTTCAGCCACTGTCCGTATACCCCGATCTTGAGCTGTGCGGAACTGGACGGCTCAAGGACGGTGAGGGCCTGGCCGACGGCTTCGACGGCGATCTGGTTGCCGCTCAGGCTGGGCTGGTCGCGCAGGTGCAGGCCGGTATCCCCGGCCTCCGCCGAGACATACACGGTCAGCGCGGGACCTGGGGAAGGGACGGGTGCGGGGGCCGGGAGAGGCAGTCCGGACCCCTGGACATACCAGGCCGCCACATACCCGCTGTTGGCCTGCGGATCCTTTACATTCAACCACTGGTCCTGGATGCCGATCTTGGCCTGGGCGCTGGCCACCGGTTCGAGGACGAGCAACCAGGTGCCGGCGCTCTCCAGGGTGATGAGGTTGGCGGTGGTGGAGGGAGCCGTGTGCAGGTTCAAACCGGAAGCCAGGCTGGGGGGAACCTGGACATAGAAACCCGGCCCGCTGGGCGGGGTGGTCGAGGCGGTTCCCTCCGCCAGGTACCAGACGGCCGCGGTGATGACCTTGTCGATCGTCCGACCCAGGCTGTAGCGGCTCATCAGGGTGACGGGCTGGCTGTCCGCAGGCGAGGGCCAGGGATCGAGCATCAGGTAATCGCTGCCCTGTTGGGCATAGAGCACAACCCAGTGGGTCGAGGGCCCCGGGAGGGGGGAACGATCGATCTGAACGACCACCGGTTGTCCCGCCGCCAGGCTGGTATTGATGTCGGTGAGCGGTGCCGGCTGGTTCTGGCAGACGATGACGCGCTGGTAGGCGATGGAAGGGAAGGCCTGGGTCAGCGCACCCCAGACGATCATGGCGCCGATGAACCCGACACCGCTGCCCATGGCCTGGAGCTTTTGATTGATCGTCGTCGGCGTCTCGGTAAAACCGTAACCGTTGACCAGCATGGCCAGACTGGTCAGGGCACAACCGTCCGCGCCGATCGTGAGGGTGTTATCGAAACCCAGGGTTTGTCCGGACCAGCGCGGGTCCCGCTGGGAGAGGTGGTTCGGGTTAAAAGGCATGCGCCTCCTTAAAGGGTATGCAGAGATCGAACGAGCAGAAACCCGCTCTAGATTATATATGAAGAATCCGCCTTTTAAGGGAGGCAGTTTTTGGAATCTCTTGGTCCGGCTTCACAACTTTTCCCCAGGATGTTCATTGTCTCTTCAGAACAACCGGGTAGTCCGTGTAAAACGAGAGGCAGGGAGCTGAGTGGTTTCGCCATCTTTAATTCAAAGATGCAGCGAATTTGATCAATAATGTGAAATATATGGATTGACAAACTAGAACATTAGTGCTATTAATGGGATGTGAAACTCAGTGGGTACGCCCGGCAAATTGGTATTTCCTGTCGTACCGCTTCCGTTGGCTTATCTGTGCTTGCGGTAAATTGCAGGCAAGATCGGAGTGATCCAAGGTCACCAAATGGAGACTTGTCCCATTTCGGCTTCAACTACCTGGAGCAATTGTTGAAGATGCAGGATCGGCGGATAGCAGTGATCGATCTGGCTGAGATCAGAAAAGAAGATCTGATCCATGCCTGAGTGCGGCTGGAAAAGGGGCCTATGTCCAGGGTCTGGCGCGCTATACCCATCCGGGAAGCCTGGTGCTGCTCTGGGGTTTTGACCGGCGTTCCCCCAATTTTGGGCTGACCCCTGAGCAGGTGGAACGAACCTTCGCAGCGGCGTTCACGCTGAACCGGGTGGAGCCAAGCCAGTTGCACGAGCGGCCCTCCCACTGGTACTGGCTGACCCGCCGATAACCGAGCCGCCGGTCTTCGGGTTTCGCCGGCTGGGTAGAATGAAATCCGGGAGGGCACGCGCCTGCCCTCCCGGATGGTTCCTAAGCCAAGATCAGAGCCGGTTGAGAGATCCCGCCCCGCCCCACCGGATCTCCTAAATCTTTAAACTCCCGGAGGAAATGGCCGCTTTCACCTCGCCGATGGCCTTGGTGATCTGGATATCGCGCGGGCAGGCCAGGGTGCAGTTGAAAATGGTGTGACAGCGGTAGACGCCGAAGACCTCGTTGAGGATCTTGAGGCGCTCTGCCGCGCCCCGGTCGCGGCTGTCGAAGATGAAACGGTGCGCCGCCACGATGGCCGCCGGGCCGACGTACTGCTCGCTGCCCCAGAAGGACGGGCAGGCGGTGGTGCAGCAGGCACACAGGATGCACTTGGTAGTGTCGTCGAAGCGTTCGCGCTCTTCGGCGCTCTGAGGGCGCTCCTTCTCCGGTTCGGGCTCGTCGTTGATCAGATAGGGCAGGACCGAGCGGTAATGCTCGAAGAATGGCCCCATGTCCACGATCAGGTCCTTGATCACCGCCAGGCCCAGGATCGGCTCCACGGTGATCTTCGTGCCGATGTCCCGTACCAGGGTCTTGCAGGCCAGGCGGTTCATGCCGTTGATGCGCATCGCATCCGAACCGCAGATGCCGTGGGCGCAGGAGCGGCGGAAGGAGAGCGTCCCATCCTGGTGGCCCTTGACCATCTCAAGCAGGTCCAGCACGCGGTCGGTCTCCAGGGCTTCCAGCACATAGGTATGGTAGCTGGGCTTTTTGTCCTTCTCGGGGTTGTAGCGGAAGATTTTGAGCGTGACCTGCATGGCCGGCCTCCTAGTAAGTCCGTTCCTTCGGCGGGTATTTGGTGATGACGACCGGCTTGTACTTGAGGTCGATCGTCCCGTCCGGGCGCACCCAGGCCAGGGTGTGCTTGAGCCATTCCTGGTCGTCACGCTTGGGGAAGTCTTCGCGTGAATGTCCGCCCCGGCTCTCGCGGCGGGCCATGGCCGAGACGGTGGTGACCTCCGCCAGGTCAAGCAGGTTGGCGAGCTCCCAGGCATTCATCAGCTCCATGTTGAAGATCTTGCCGGAGTCGTTCACGTGCACATGCTGGAGGCGCTTCTTAAGCTCGCGGACCTTGTCCAGGGCGCGCTGCATGCCCTCGGCATTGCGGAAGATGCCCATGTCCTCGAACATCTCATGCTTCATCTCCCGGGAAATGTCAAAGACGTTCTCCTTGCCGTCCGCGTTCCGGATGCGGTCGAACTGGGCGCGGGCGAATTCCGTCGGGTCGGCGGGCAAAGGCTGGAAAGCGGCGCCCCTGGCGAACTCGGCGGCGCGCAGTCCGGCGTGCTTGCCGAAGACGACCAGGTCGAGCAGGGAGTTGGTACCCAGGCGGTTGGCCCCGTGGATCGAGACGCAGGCCACCTCCCCGGCCGCATACAGGCCGGGCATGACCGTGTTGCTTTCGTCGATCACCACCTCGCCGAATTTGTTGGTGGGGATGCCGCCCATCGTGTAGTGGGCGGTGGGCTGGACCGGCATCAGCTGGGTGACCGGGTCCACCCCCAGGTACACCCGGCAGAAGTCCACGATGTCGGGCAGCTTGGCGATGATCTCTTCCCCGCTGACCGTGTAGGGGGAGCCGTCCGGGTTGCGGCGGCCGTCGGCGGCGGCAAAGCGATTGACGCTCTCGGGGCGCACGTCCAGGTAGACGTAGTTCCCGCCGCCCACGCCGCGGCCCTCGCGGATCTCCGTGTAGATGGCCCGGCTGATGACATCCCGCGAGGCCAGGTCCTTGACCTTGGGGGCATACTTCTCCATGAAGCGCTCGCCCTTGCCGTTGATCAGCACCCCGCCCTCGCCGCGCACGCCCTCGGTGATCAGGATGCCGAGCTTGTAGATGCCGGTCGGGTGGAACTGGAAGAATTCCATGTCCTCGGCGGGCACCCCGCGCCGCAGGGCGATGGCGATCCCGTCCCCGGTGAAAGCGTAGGCGTTGGAAGTGATCTCCCAGATGCGCCCGTGGCCGCCGGTCGCCAGGATGATGGCCTTGGCGTGGAAGACGTGCAGCTCGCCCGTGGCGAGTTCGACCGCCACCACCGCGGCGGCGGCCCCGTTCTCGATCAGCAGGTCGATCACCTGGTACTCGTCATAGAAGGTGACCTGGTTCTTGATGCACTGCTGGTAGAGCGTCTGCAGGATCATATGGCCGGTGCGGTCGGCGGCATGGCAGGCCCGCCGCACCGGTTTGCCGGTCACATTGTTGGTATGCCCGCCGAAGGGCCGCTGGGCGATCTTGCCGTCCTTGGTGCGGTCGAAGGGCAGACCCATGTGCTCCAGCTCGTAGATGGCCGGGATGGCCTCGAAGCACATGAACTCGATGGCGTCCTGGTCGCCCAGGTAGTCGGAACCCTTGACCGAGTCGAAGGTATGCCATTCGGGATGGTCCTCCTCCTCGTTGCCCAGCGCCGCGCCGATGCCGCCCTGGGCCGTGCCCGTATGTGAGCGGGTCGGGTAGAGCTTGCTGATCACGGCGGTCTTGGCGGTCTTGGAAGCATACAGCCCGGCCATCAGGCCCGCGCCGCCCGCCCCGACCACCAGGACTTCGTATTCATGAGTTTTCATGATTCCGCTCCTAGAAGATACGGATGACGTAGATGCCGGCGGCGCAGATGGCCAGCCAGATCACGAGGACCAGGAGGCGCAGGACCTGGCGGAGGCGCGCCCCGGACAGGTAGTCCTCCAGGACGCTCAGCACCCCGTGCAAACCGTGGGCGCTGGCCAGGATCACCACCAGGCCGCCCATGACCTGCCAGAACAGGGTCTTCCAGGCCAGAAGGTTCGTGACGTTGGTGGTGCTCACGTGGGTGGCCTCGGGCATGAAGGCCCAGCGCATCAGATCGGGCAGTTTCATGCTCGTGCGGGCGCCCATCCACAGGGCGCCGATCACGCCGATGATCGCCAGGGCATACATCGCCAGGGCGGACAGCCGTGTGAAAAGCCACATGACGTAATCAAAGTGCAGGCCGATTTTCGGTGCAGGTCTCATGGACATCTTTTCCTCCTCAGACACCCAATCCGCCGGCGACCAGCAGGTACGTGGCGAAGCCGAAGAGGGGCAGGAAGATGCACCATTCCAGCCAGATGGCCTCACGCTGGTATTCGATCAGCTTCGGCCAGAGATCCAGGATGACGATGCGCAGGCCATTGATGGAGTGAAACAGCACACAGAAGAAGATGAAGATCTGGAAGATCCAGTTCTCATAGATCCTGTTCATGAAGATTCCAGCGCTTGAGCTGAAGGCTTGTTTCATTAATAGGGATGCAAGGATATGCAAGCCGATGAAAAGCACCATGCTCAACCCGCTGATCCGATGCAGGATGAAGGTCAGCATGGGACCTTTTCCCTGATAGCGCAGGCCGTCCAGCAGGCCGACGTTCCTTTTCAGGCCCATCTACGCCTCCTTAGGAGAGAGTCTTGGGAAGATAGTGTATTATCCCATCCGCAATTCTTTCAATAAAAGTGACAATACTCATGGATTATTAGTTCCAGACATCCTTATAGCCTTGATGGAATCCTCCTTATAATCTTATTGTTCCGGTCCATCACTCCCTCGATAACGAACGCAGTCTGGATCAGGAGGTACGCATGGCGCCTTCCCATAATATGAGCCGACGGGACTTCGTCACCCTGGTCACTGCAACCCTGGGCACGATCATGGCCGCGGTCATCGGCCTGCCGGCCATCGATTATCTGATCGACCCGGCCCTCAAGTCGCAGAAGATCGCCGCCTGGATTCCCTTGGGGAGACTCGACAGCTTCCCGATCGGCACACCCACCCTGTCCACATTCACATCCAGCACGGTCAACGGCTGGGAGAAGACCGTCAACAGCTACGGGGTCTATGTGCTGCGAAAATCCGACACCCAGGTTTTGGCCCTTTCGAACAAATGCACTCATCTGGGCTGCCACGTGAATTGGAAGGCGGACAGCCAGGAATATGTCTGCCCCTGCCATGATGCGCATTTCGGCCCGAATGGAGATGTTCACAGTGGTCCACCGCCGCGCCCTCTCGATCACTTTGAAACCAAGGTTGAGAACGGCATCCTGTCCATTCATCTCCTGGAAGGTTGAATATGTGGAAAAAACTGTTCGCCTGGTTGGATGAGCGTTTAGGGCTGAACGATCTGTACAAGAACATCCTCGACCGCCCCGAGCCGAAGGGCAACTGGTGGAACACCCTGGGCAGTGCCAGCCTCTTCCTGTTCGTGGTCCAGGCGGCCACCGGCATCTTCCTGACCGTGTACTACACGCCATCGCCCGATCATGCCTACGACAGCATCCAGTACATCATGACCGGGGTGGCCTTTGGCTGGCTGATCCGCGGCATCCACCACTGGGGGGCGACCTTGATGGTGGTGGTGGTCTTCATTCACATGGTGCGGGTGTTTGTGACCGCTTCCTACAAATACCCGCGCGAGCTGACCTGGGTCATCGGGGTGTGTTTGCTGATCCTGACCCTCGGCATGGGCTTCACGGGTTATCTTCTGCCCTGGAACCAGCAGGCCTACTGGGCAACCACGGTGGGCACCTCGATCGCCGGGACCGTCCCCTTCCTGGGCCCGTTCATTCAAAACGCGCTGCGCGGCGGGGCGGACTTGAGCGCACTGACCCTATCGCGTTTCTTCGCGGCCCACATCTGGATCCTCCCCGCCTTGCTGGTGGGGTTGATCGGGGTTCACCTCTACCTGATCATCAAGCATGGTGAATCACAGTTCCCGGACAAGGACGATTGAAGGAGCGCAGCCATGGATGATGAGCAAAAGAAGAGCGTCATCGAAAAATACAAAATCGTCCTGCAAAAAGGCGAGCGTTTCTGGCCGGACAGCATCTTCAAGGATCTGCTGGTCTCGTTCACCGTTTTTTTGCTGCTGATCCTGCTGGCCACCTTTGTGGGTGTGCCCGGCCAGCCCAAAGTGGATCCCAACGATACCGCGTACATTCCGCGCCCGGAATGGTATTTCCTCTTCCTATTTAAATTCCTGGCCCTGTGGGGCCAGATCCCGGTGCTGGGGAAGATCGAGTGGATCGCCACAACCGTGGTTCCGGGGATCGCCATCCTGGCGCTCCTCGTCCTGCCCTTCATGGATCGCAACCCCCGTCGCCACTATGCCCGGCGCGCCCTGGCCCTGGCGGTCATGGGCGTGGTGATCACCGACATCGTCGCCCTGACGCTCATCGCCAACATCCCCACCTCGGCGGGCAACCCGATGACGGTGCTGCAGACCATCGCCGGGCTGGGGATCCCCCTGGTCGCCCTGCTGGCCCTGTTCGGGCTTGGGCTTGTGTTCAGGCCAAAGCCGGAGGTTTCAGTCCGGGCGCTTCCGTGGATCGG
>Ga0209039_10000334_pt1 | contig 45629 bp, 48 predicted proteins | sample BogFormECP12_OM1_FD_188238 | JGI IMG/M metagenome (GOLD analysis project Ga0209039, IMG submission 188238) | Bog forest soil microbial communities from Calvert Island, British Columbia, Canada - ECP12_OM1 (SPAdes) (version 2) | ecosystem: Environmental > Aquatic > Freshwater > Wetlands > Bog ...
GGCATTGGCTTGTCTCCGGGCTTCGGCATTGGCTTGGCTCCGGGCTTCGGCATTGGCTTGGCTCCGGGCTTCGGCATTGGCTTGGCTGCAGGTTTCGGCATTGGCTTGGCTGCAGGCTTCGGCATCGGCTTGGCTGCAGGTTTCGGCATCGGTTTGGCTGCCGGCTTCGGCATCGGTCTAGCTGCAGGTTTCGGCTCTGCCCTAGCCACATTTGGACGTGGCGCTGGCTTAGGCGCGGCTGGACTCGGCGCTGGTTTCGGCGCTGGTTTTTGTGGTGACATGATGAAATCCCTTTGTTTTGTCATTTAAAATGTCGAATACACTAAACGATATCTTGGTGAATATTAATCAAGGTTTCGAATATTTAAAACGAAAATCGCGCGATTTCCATGCAATTTGGTTCATTTTTACCGCCTTCATGAAAAATCTGCGAGCGACTTCGCAGCGAGTAATCGACTGGTGTAATATTCCCCAGACCATTTAACGACTTGATTTCACGGAAAGTAGATGCACAGCGGCACGAGCAAGATTTCGAACAGCACTTGGATAGCGAGCAATTTATTCAGGGAATGCACCGAATCCCGCTTGAAATAGAACATGATACTGGTACCGAGGAATGCTATCGTGAACACGGTGACCAGCACGATATCCAAAGCCGTGATTTGCAATGCAGGGTTACCATTGGACAATACGATCATCGCGGCGAGGTTCGCGATGACCATTCCTGTAACGATCGCGAATGATGCGAAAGAGAGCAATCGACTCGACGGCGTCTTGATGAAGGTAACCATGTACAATGGAAACAGCGTGCCCATGTACCGAAGCACGGAGATCGGCTGGTTTTGCAGCCCGAGAAACAAGATCGTGGCTGCCGTGTAGGCCAAGAATGCTTGCAAGTCCAGGCGCTCGAATCCCGCGGTTTCAGCTTGGATAACCTCGCGGTTTTTCGAAAACGTTGACACCAGCACCAGCAAGCCAAGCACCGTGCCAGCAAGCAGCAAAAATCCTTGATTCTCGATGAATCCAGGCGCGAACGGGTTAAGATTGAACTGATGATTCCAATAAATCGATCGTGCCCCATCCGGCGTGAGCCCGAAAAGCTTAATGCAGATATAGTCCCAGCAGAGGTACGTTGCTGCCATGACAAGTGCTGGCAGGAACAAGATGATGCGTTGCCTGAAAGAGGCGCTCTTTCGGAACAACGCAAGCCACACGTAGAACGCGGCGAGCACCACGGCGACGAACCGATTCAGCACGACCACGATCAAGCCAGCGTATTCGACGATTCGCCAGAACAAGCCCTTGCCATAATGCGCCCGCAATACAATGAAGAGTAAAAGATAATGTAACGGCTCCGTCAAGCCAAACATGGAATAGGCCATGAAAATCGGGTTGAAAAGAATGGCAATGGCCATTTTTTTCATCGTGGTTTCATCCTTCACCACGTTTCTCAAGAATCCCACGAGAAACAACGGCGTCAGCGCGTTGAAAATGGTGTTCACGACGAACGGCGTTGCATCCTGGAACACGAACTTCGTAACATAAAGAATTGCAGGATACACGGGCGAGAAATTGACCAGTTCCAGCGAACCTGCAGGAATCAAGCCTAGCGATGAAGGGGGAGTAAAGCCAAAATTAGCTATTATCCAATAGAAATAGGCATCATTTGTATTGCCCGTCGGTTGAAGGGGAGGGCTCAGGATCGACGCGATGGAATTGTATCCCCTTGAGTCGGGAATGATGATGATCCATGCCACGAGAGCCAGCCGGATCACGATCACCCATGCAACGCAGTTGATAATGAAGCGCGAGTAATTGCCCGCATTTTCCCCTCCAGTTTCATCGAGCGAGAAAACGCGCGACAGCACTTGCTTGATCGAGTTCTTGAATGTCACGGTAAGGGGGAAAACATCGCATGCCGTTAAAATCTTTGCACGGCGGATCGCAACTCCTTTACGCCGTCTCGAATGGCGTCCTCGATGCGCTGCCTTGCCGCTTGCCAATCTTCTCCTTGTTCTTCCCTGGCCTCCTCGAACATGTTTACATGCTCGAATAATTGTTTCGCGATTAAGGCCGCGCTCCTGTAAACGGGCAGCGTTCGTTCATTTTCCAGGTACTGGAGCTTGTCGATGAAATACTGCACCAAGTCCTTGAATTCTGGCATCGTGTCCTCGTTCGAGAGGCTGAGACCTTCGAGTGTATCGAGCTGGAGAACCAAGTCATTGATGAGATTCGTGGCGATCGGGTCTTTCCGGGCGAGTGCTTCCTTGAGCTCGAACTTCAAAACCCGGGCATCATTCATGTCCCCGATGAGCTTGCCTGCCGTGGAACGTTTCAAGAGCAGCTTCAACGATTCGAAGGGAATCTTCAAGCCACGCACGTCCATCTCGTTCAAGAGAGTCATGACGCGGACCGTTCCACGATGTTCCGTGGCAATATCCACCGCGAGAGCCTCGATGAGCTTGAATTCAATGCTCTCGTCGCGGTTGCCAACCATGGTGTCTTGCCGGTATCTCTCGCAAAGCTGGTCGCCTGTTTCGGAATCGTAAATGATGCGGATCGTGTTTTTCTCCACTTGCAATTTCCTGGCTTGAAGCGCAGCCTTGGCATCCTTGAGCGTGGCATCGATATCTAGCGACGCCAGCTCCTGATCCTTTACTTTAGTCTTGAGTTTCTTGACCAGCTCCAAGAATTGGACTTGTTGGGAGAGATACGTGACGGTTTTTTCGAGCGGGGTAAACTGAACGGCGTTTATGCGGTTGCCGTAATATTTTCCATCTTTCTTGATGATCTGCGTAAAATATTGCATTTCCTCGTCGCCGATAGGGGCGAACAGCACGCCACAATCGTTGAGCTGGCGCAGCGCCGGGTACACGTCCGGTTCCTCGACTTGATAGGGGATCAATACCTTGTCCCACGTGCCAAGGCTCTCCGTGCCAGCCATGGTCAATGGATTCCCGTGGATGAGGCTAACATTATCACCGAAGCCAGTCTTTTTCAAGTTTGCGCGCGTGAGTTCCAAAACTTCTTCGGAGCCTTCCACCACGTACACGTGACCTTCGGAACAGAGCAACGAGGCAATGGCTTCCATGTAGCCGCTCTTGCTGCCAAGAAAGAGCAACGTGTCGGTGGATTGAAGGTTCAGGTACTCCATGCAAATTGTAATCATGTGAGGCGCGGATATCGTTCTCACGTCGACCTGGCTTCGTGCATAGAACATCTGGGGCGTGTCGTTATACAATCTCGCATCGTTGCGCAATTTTTTACTGATGAATTCTTCAAGTGGTACCATCAAGAATGCCCGCTCGATCCGGGGGTCATGCAAGATGCCGCTTTCTTGCAAGGATTCCACGAGGTCTTTCTTCCTTTGCTCGTACATGAGTACCATGCCCGTAATGAAAATCTTGTATATAAAATTGTTGCGAAAAAAAAGAAGCATGTGGGTAATAAACACGAGATGTTTAAATTCCCAAATTTACCGGGCGAGTTGATCTTGGCGTGATATTCGGATGCTCTAGTACTCGACCCTGCTTCCTCGATTGTTGTCCAATGGCAAGCACGGTGATTTTTTTGCAGGATTTCATGCTGATTTGTCATGATTTTAGCAACACGTTCACCCTTGGAATCATTGACGAAAAAGAGAGACATGCTTGCAAAAAATGTGGAAAAAATTTAATGCATCAGCAAGCTCATGAGCGAGCCAAGCGGCGATAATGTCACGATCAAGGGCGTGAGAAGGACGATCTGCAAAAGCACGTTTGGCAACGAGGATCGCGTCAATCGCTGGAGATAGATCATGCCGAAACTCCCGAACAAGAAAAAAGGCGCCATCATGATCAAGATGAGGATGGTAAGCCTCACGAACGGGAACAAAGCTTCCGATGCTGCGTAGAGGAGCATGATCGTGATGAAAAACCACGAATACAGCAGCAAGAATACCGACAAGGATTTCACGATGTATCGCAGCTTCTCGTTCTTCATAGTGATCTTGCGATCGAGATAGGGCTCCAGGATCTTGTTGTTGAAGATGGCATATACCAAGTATGAAAGGAACATGATAACGCCGTAAAGTGGAATGTATCCCGCTCTCGATACGGGTGGGATCACGCCGAGATAGTTGAGCCCCACGATGAAATAGAAACCGACGATGAAAATGGCTGCGATCGCCACGGATAACACCCACGTTCTCCAGCCGGCAACATTCGCTTTCATGACATGCAGGAGAGAGATTCCACGTTTTTTCAAGTATCGCCACAAAAATAGGAAGAGGTTAATAGCCAGCGTTGCAACAAGCGTTGCAATAAATGAAGTGACGAACAATGGCAAGAAGAATGTCAATCCGGGTATGATTGCCGTTGGAATGAGCAATAACGACCATGCATAGTATGATATCACCAGATGCTTGCCCGTCATCTCTGGATTCACGGCTATTTCTGATTCACGGCTATTGGCATCGTCGCCGTCCTTGGTAATCTTCAACACGTGCGCGAGGATCAGCGAGACACCATAGATCAAGCCGACAAGCCCTATCAAGCCGACGATGAGCAGAATGAGTCTTTCGTTGTAGACCGTGAACGTCTGGTCGGGCACGACGTTATCGAACGTGCGAACGATCCAATCAGTTGCAGCCGTGATGAACCTGGAATCCCACGGCACAGCCAAGTGATCGGCGAGTGGAATGACGTCAATTTCCCGTGCTGTTCCCTTGCTGATGTTGCCGTAAAGATAGCCTGTTTGCACGTCGCTTGCCGATGCAACGCCTGTCATGTTAACCATTTGCCCTTGAATTTCTTGAATCGAGAATCCCTCGTCCAAGGTGCCGACCACGACCAGCGCGTTTCGCGGGCTCGTTAAATTCGATATGGTGCCATTGGGAGTCGTGCCAACTCCGACCCATGCCTTGACATTCGGATGGCTGGCTGCGTAGGGAAACGTCGCCAATCCGCCCATTGAATAACCAATGAGGCCGAGATTGCTCATATTCGCAGAGGGCATTATGGCTGGAATCGCCGCGATGACGGCATCAAGATCCAGCCCGAGCTTGCTCGTGTCGAGCGTCCCCCCGGATTGCCCGTGACCACGCCAATCAAGACTCGCAACGACAAAATCGCGTGCAGCGAGTTCCATGGCATAATTCGTCATCATTTCCTTGTTTACGAATACGCCATGTCCAATAATGATAACCGGGCGATTTGCTGGAATGCTTGACTCGTGATAGACATCAAACGAGATCGTGATGCCGTCCGAGGTAGTCGTCGCGTGCGTTTCCCGGACGATGTTAGCTGGTGTCACGTTCAAGCCGATAGCTCCGACGAGCGTCATCCCAAGAAAGATGATAGTCAACGCAATTTGATAGGTTTTGATTTTCATGTCTCATCACTGATAGACCACGTCATTGGTGGATCATTATCGCAAGCTCCATATATGTTGTAAGTGCGATTGCTTTGCTTACTCTTGCCGTGATGAAACGACAGGCTAAATTTATTCCAGATGAACTACTGACCAAAAAAAAAGAATTTAAATTAGAAAGTGTGAAGGAGAACCGAGAATTCAAGAATTCAACCTTTCATTCTTCACTGGGTTATGATTTTCCGTACGATGTGGCCGCGCGGTTTTTCTTCCTCGAATATTTCGCCCTGGAACGTGTAAATTTTCGTGCTTTTCTCTTTCCAAGCATCTCTTGGCAGCCATGCCTTTCTACACGCTTCTGGTAGGTATGTTTCGATATCCCAATTTTGCTCAACTGGCACTTGCGGCAAGAACAAACCACGCTGATGCCCTTGTTCCATGATCACTCCGTCACGGCCAATCTTGATGCTATTCTTGATAGCTTCTGGATCCTTGGTTGTCAGCAATTTAGGAACTGTCATGGCCGTGATCTCGAAAACGAGATGATCAAGCTCGCTTTCTTGTACTTCTGGAAACCGTGGATCCTCCAAACCCGCTGCAATGGCCATTTTAATGACGCCCATTAAGAGCGAATCCCTCGCCTCGATCATGCCGATGCAACCACGCAATGACATTGAATCAGATTGGCCAAATTTTCGCAATGTCACGAAAACCCCGGATTCTTCCAGTAATTTCGGGTAGGGGCAATCCTCTGGCGTAACCATTTGTGACCCCGTATTCAAGCGGGTTTCCAGCGATTCCCGTGCCAGCTTAACGAGGTACTCGCCCTCTTCATCCGTGTACGCGTATTCCTCATCGCTCATGTGTCACATCATCTTCTTGCTTGTTTATTTCGATAACTTGATCTTGATGCTCATGCCGTTTTTTACGTCCTCGAACAGCTCGAAATTGTCGGTGATCTCGCCGATCTTGGACGCATCATACGGAATTGTTTGATCACTTGCGTAAAATATTATGGAATCGATTTTAAATGCATAACCGATGTCACGGGCATGTAGTTTTCCCGGCCGGCCTTCTTTACCCTTCTTGATACCGATTTCGAAGTAAAGGGCATCCTTTTTCGTGGCATCGAACCACCGCGCTTTGCCCGCGATGAAGCCCTTTTGCATTAGTTGCCAGATATGCTTTACCGTGAGCGGGGCCGCCGATCGGAGCATTTTTCCATTCATGATACCAAGATCGGGTATATCTATTTCGATTAGATAGTACTCGCTTGACATGGTCGCTCATTCGCCGTATTCGAGCCGCGTTAATTCATCCATGACGCGGATCAAGCGCTGTTCGAGGTCTTTTCGCCGTTCCAAGTATTCTTGCCTCGATATCACGCGTTCTTTATTGAATTCTGCTTCGCAGTTTAATAGCTTTCGCACGAGCTGATCTCGCTGCCGCTCCAAGTCCCGGGTGTCTCGATGCTTGGATTGCAAGACCATACCACAGACCCTACAAGATCGTGGTTTTCTTCTTCTTTTCGAGCTCGAACAAGTATTGCTTGCAGCCCTCGCAACGGATGAATCGACGCATCTTTCCATCGAAATAAAAGATGTCCAGTGACAATTTCTGGTCGCAAATGGAACATTTGGCCTTGTCAACAGGGTGTGATTCCACCAGGACACCACCACTTTCCCGTGGATCGGGCAAATATTTTTTGGGTTTCCCATCGCTCACTTCACGAACGACGGGTGATGGTTCATCATCAAAGTTGAAAAATCCGTCTCGCATGGACGTCATCAGCCATGAAAAAGTACCTGGAAAATCGATGCAATTGCAAGTTGTTACATCAATTCGAGTCTTGCTTGGTTACTAGCCATCGACATGGTTGACATGTTTATTTATAAATAAATAGTTGCTGGGAGCACCAATGTTCTCCAGCCAATCCGGGATGACCATGGGAGAATTTAAAACCGTTTCAACGAGATTTCCATGGAGGAGATGAACCGCGGGCGACGTTCTTCTCCTTCCCTTTCACCTTTGCTTTTATTTGGCAACCCGGGCTCGCTTGAAATGGTGATCGCTTTTTGCATGACGCCAACGACGTCTTGCAAGAGCAATGCTGCACGAACAGCCACGTTGATGGCTTGGCCTCTGGCCTTGAAAACGATCGTGTCGACCTTGTCCTGGTTCAATAAATCTATTGCAGGGAGAACAAAAGCATTCCTGATAACATCATCAGCAAAAGGTTCCACGACGCCAACGAACACGTGAAATTCATTGGCACGCAATTCCATCCTTGGCCCGGGAAAATGCCCTTGCCTTGGGTTTTCCCTTCTTTTTCCTCCGGGGCCTGAATCACGAGGACCGCGACGAGGCCCACCAACGCTCGGACGACGCGGTCGCGGGGGCTTGCCACGAACATCTCCACGATCACGTGCATCGCCTTTGCTCTTACTATCCCCATCCTTGCCGTTCTTTTCGCTCACAGTCTCGTCGATCCCCGTTATCGAATGCCAGAATTTGCCGAAAAAATCACGGCTACTGTCATCATTGCCCAACGCGTATAAAAACATTTATTCGTTCGTTCCTGGTTTTTACAACGAAAGTGACAGTTACATGAAAAAAGTGGCTTCGTTCAATGACGACTTCGTTCAAACGGCTTCCACGAAAGACATGTGGATTTTTGACATGGACGGGGTGCTCTATCGCGGTCGCGATGCAATTCCGGGTGCCCCGGAGGCGATCACGTTGCTTCGGAAGTTATCAAAAAAAGTCGTGTTCTTGACCAACAATTCGACGAGGACGAGGGAAATGTACGTCGAGCTGCTCGATGCCATGAACATCGAAGCCAGCATCGATGAAATCTTCACGAGCGCGTCGATCACGATTGATTGGCTCGAAGCACGCGCCGTGGAGGATAACAAGACGAATGATGCCGTGAACGTATACGTGATCGGGGAGGATGGCTTGAAAATCGACCTGCAGAAACGAGGGTTTGCCGTGAAAAGCGACGAGGACCTCGATGCCGACAGGACTTCGTGTCGTGCGGTGGATTTCGTCATCGTCGGTCTCGACAGGTCGTTGACATACTTAAAATTGGACCTGGCCCTCGCGTGCCTCGTTGGCGGGGCAAAATTCCTAGTGACGAATGATGATGCGGCGTTGCCGGTCGAAGGCGGGGCGATCGCTCCTGGTGCGGGCGCCATCGTTCAAGCGCTTGTCACATGCTCGAAACGAACCCCAGATTTCGGCAGCCCATTCGGCAAGCCGAATCCCGCGGTGTTTCACGAGATCGCCAGGAACACGGGTACGAACCTTGAAGCCATGATTTCCGTGGGGGATCGACTCGAGACCGACATCCTGGCATCGATACGAGCAGGCGTCACGTGCGTGCTCGTGCTATCGGGCATCACGAAACCAGGTGACACGATCCCGCCGGAAATGATGCCTGATTACATCTTGAACTCCATCGATGACATGAACGAGTTACTGGTAACAAAAGAAGCAGAAGTGCCTTGATTTTACACGATCTTGGAGATTTTTTCGCACGCGCGCTTGCAATCGAGGAAGATCAAGCCGAGCTTGACATCTTTCGTGGTGCTTATCGTGAGAACAGCATTCGACCCGGCGCCCATCACCAGGATATTACCTTGCTCGCCCCGAACCAAAATTTGCTCCATCGGGCCTTTGTTCAACTCCAGAGCGGCTCTTTCGCCGAGAGACAGCATCGCTGCAGTGATAGCCGCAATGTGAGTGTCGTCAATCTCAGTTGGCATCATGGAAGCGATTGGGAGACCTTCGACGCTCACTACCGCCGTCGCAAGAATTTCCGGGATATTAGCGGTGAGATTCTTGAGGATTTCTTCGAGCTCCTCGATGTTAGAAGAAGAGTCGTTCTGCATATCGTTTTCCCAATTCCACTCGGTTGTTAATTGTCGCTAAAATCTTGTTAAAAACTACTGATGCCGATGCTCTTATATGTCCTTCCGATATTAAAAAACTATTCTTAAGACCGGCGCATGCTTCATTACCCCGGCGCATTGAATGCTAGAACGCGAAAGAATTCGGGGAAAGTCCAAGGATTTATCTGGAACATTTAAACAAATGTGTTCATATTAGTATTCAATTGCGAATGCCTTAATTTTACGACATAAAAAGGTCGTAAAATCATGCCAGAATAACCAAAATAGGCTTAAAATCATGTTTTATCTCGTTTCGATCAAAGACACGATCCGCCTTCACCCCGCTTCCCTGGGTAAAGATGTCAAGGAAGAAGCAAAGGAAATTATCAAGTCCGAATATGAAGATCTCGTTTTAAAGGATATCGGCTATGTCATCACGGTTACCGACGTGATTGACATAGATTTGGGAAAAATGTTGCCAAAAGAAGAAGGTATCTTCACGCGATGCACCTTCGAATTGCTCGTGTATCGGCCAGAAATGAACGAGATCGTGGAAGGCAAGGTCGTCGAGGTCGTGGATTTCGGCGTCTTCGTTCGTCTCGGGCCTACCGATGGCTTGTGTCACGTTTCGCAGGTCACGGACGACTTTATTAATTATAATTCCAAGCAGAATTATCTCGAGGGCAAGGAAACCGGCCGCATCATGCAAGTTAGCGACCTCGTGAGGGCCCGCATCGTCGCCATTTCACCCGCGAGTAAATCGAAAGCAGGGAAACTCGGTCTATCCATGCGGCGCCCGTTCCTCGGCAAGCTGGAATGGATCAAGGAGGACCTAGCAGGTGGCCCACCACGTGACAAGGGACCGAAGAAAAAAGAAGGTGGTCCCGAAAAACCCGCGGGTAAAAGAAAAGGCAGATGAATTCAAGGTGAATTGATGCATGGGAACGGAAAAGGCTTGCCGCAATTGCGGTTTCATCTCGAATGGCCAGCAAATATGCCCACGTTGCAAGCAACATTCGCTGTCCGATGATTTCACCTCGGTCGTCATCATCATCGATCCCGAGAAATCAGAAGTCGCCAAGCGATTGAACATCAAGGAACCCGGCAAATACGCGCTGAAAGTGCGGTAATTTCGAGTATTCGAAGAGTCGTCCACATCTTCGGGCCGAAATCATGTATATCCCGGCAATTTTTTTCAATGTCTTGTTTTTCGTGGTCATGCTGGTTTTCGGCATCATCTTAGTTCGGGTCGCGTGGTGGAACAAGGGCACGAACATCTACGGCTTTTATTCGGCGGTCGTGTCGGCCATCGAGATCATCGCTATTGGAATAACGATACCGTTCTTCGAACTTTTCCCGTACCCCTACATTGGTTTCATGTCATGGTGGATTTATACTTGGTTTGCCATCACGACGGCATTTTATATCAAGAGACATCGCAAACTTGGCAAACCAAGGATGCTGAACGGCAAACCAGTTGATGCGGTGCCGGTCCAAGATGGTGTTGATGGCCTGAAGTACAAGCATGAAAAAGCCAGAAAGACCTTCCATCTTGCTGGCTTTTTGCTCGCAATATCATATTTCCTTGTCGCGCCAATGCTCTCGATCATCGCGAATCAAGCCATAGCCATGGCGAGTGCTTCTTACGTGTACATTTGGGGGCCAATGAGCGAGATACAACCTTTTTCATCCTTGAATGAAGCTGCGATTATTCTAACGTTGTTCGCCCTATGTGGCACGATAATCCTCACCTTGACCATCGACTCATTCAGGATGCTCGCCGGGGATGAATACAGCATCCTTAGCCTGGTAGAACGGCGCGCGGGAAAAATCCTGCGTGACAAGGAGAAAGGATGCCCTGGACCGCAAGACTTCCTCGCCATCGCAGCATCGTGCTCCTGGCTCATCGGGATTGCATTCCATCCCATCCTTCCAGGTTCAATCTTTATTGCCGTTGCGGCTAACTTGATATCGACCTTGGCAGATGGAGCCGCCGCCATCATCGGAAAATCATTTGGACGCCACAAGATACAACGGCCGCATAATCAAGTCAAGAGTATCGAAGGGCTCATCGCTGGATTCATCGTTGCATTCGCTTGCGCGATCCCGTTCATGAACTGGATAGTGGCGCTGGTGCTTGCCACGTTATTTCTGCTGATAGATTTTTGGTCTCCACCGGTTGCCGACAACGCGATCAATGCAGTCATCATAACGGTCGCCGGTTGCGTGCTGGCATTGATCCTTTGAAAACGAGATAAGGGATCTATTTCTTGCGCTTTGGCTTAACTTGTTTTTCCTCTTCCTCGTCGAAATCCAACGTGAGGTTCCCGATCGCGGTCTTGGCGGGAGATGCTTGTTCCGGCTCTTTCTTTTCCTTCTGATCTGGCGATAACTTCAAGAGATCTGTTAAAAATACATTTTCCTCGTTCTTTTTTCTATTTAACTCGATTGATTCTTTAGATTTTTCGCCTGCGCCAACACCTAACGTATTTAACGTGAAAGTGTTTGGTCGTTGCTCCTTGGTCTTGATTTGTTGGAATGCTGTGAAGAGTTCTTGCGAAAGGGCTTTTTCTTTCTCGCTCGATCGATCGATGCGTTCCATTTTTTCATGCTTGGCAGGTTTTGTCTGGGATTCCAACTTGATTTGATGCGGAGCGGTGGGTTTCGATGAAAACTTGGAAGTATCCACGCGCTTGATCTTGATGCCCTTGTCAACCCGGGCCATATCCTTCTCGGAGATGCTTCCTTCGAGCATTTCAGGCGTGAGCTTGATGGGGTTTGCCTTCGAACCTAATTCTGGCTGCCGCGGTGTTCTTGGTGCTGCCGGCTTTGGTTTCGCCACCGTTGCCCCGATCGCGACCGGTTTTCCCGCGAGCTTGCCGATGACGGGTTCTAACTTGGTTTTCTTGCGCTCTGGTTGGACAGGCGCTTCCACCTCGATAAGAGATTCGCTTTCCTCTGGTGAGGTAGCCGGCGTTGTCTGGATTATCTTATCAACGTTGCCTGACAAGGTTTCGATGTCCGCGATGTCCTGGTCCAGCTCCGCGAGAAATTTCTCGGTATCAGCATTTGATTCCTTGGATGGCCGTGTAGCGGCTGAAGACTTGGCAGCAGCAGTGACGGGTTTAACTGCCGGTAAGGCTTTCCCGGCTGGGGATTTAACCGGCTTTTTAGAAGGTATTTGAACTGGTTGTGCCTGTATCGGAGCACGCTTCGCTTGCGTGACCTTTGCCGAGGATTTACTCGATGAGACCTTCACCTTCTTGGCTATCTGCCGGACCTTGCTGGCCTCCTCGGCCATGTGATCGAATTCTTGCCGAAAAACGACGGCAATTTCCATCCGTTTATCAAGAGGCATTTCCACGAGTTGCGATAGCGTCACGTAAATGCAAAATGCAAAATCCGCGATCTCGACCGGATCGGTCCTCTCGGATATCACCTCTGCCATGAAATACGAATCCTTCGTGATCTCATCGATGTTCGACACGAGCAAGTTGTTCACGAATGCTTTCGTGAAATCCGGGTCATCCAGCACTTGCTTAAGCTTCTCGTCCTCGCAATTGCTCGCCGGGCACAGATCGCATTCGGGATATTTCGATGGCATATTCGAGTACTTCGCACATTCGGGATGCTTAGAGAATACTTCGCTCTCGGACTATTAATGAGTTTTTAAACGTCATGAAAGGCATGGATTTTAAGGAATGCCACGCACAACACCATCCCATTCATCTCGCATGGGCATGTCGAGAAATTTTGCGATGGTCGGCACCACGTCGACGATCTGGGGCGCGTTTTCCTCGTCATCGCAAGTAATTTCTCCCTGGCTAGTGATGGCATCTCCAGCAATGATGAAAATAATGGTTAACGACCCTAAATTCGGGAGGCCGTGGCTCATCGATTCGCCCCCGTGGTCCGAGATGACGATAACGAGCCAGTGTTCATTGATATCCCGTTTATCGATCTCTTTCAAGATGGTGCCGATCATGGCATCGGTCTCCTCGATTTTTTTTACATAACCTGGTGATGCTGGAGAAAAGCCATGATGATGTCCCGCAGCGTCGATGTCATCGAACTGGATGAAATGAAAATCACCCCTTCCTTTACGTATGTCCGCGGCCATAAGCTTGGCCATTTCCAAATCATGTCCCGTGGCCTTGACATCGATGGTATCATCCTCGATGATATCAGTGATGATGGGCTCCCAGTGACTGTATGCAATGGTCTTCATGTCAGGGTTCCAATCCTTCACGAGCTTGAAAATCGTCGGCACCCGGCGCTTGGTCGCCATGTCATCATTCCCGTCAACGCCATGCTTGTTCTCATGCACGCCTGTTAGCAGAGATGTCCATGCGGGGCCTGAGGTCGTGTGATTTTCGGTCTGTGCCTTCCATGAGTAACACCCGTTCTGCGCCAGTTTCATGAGATTCGGGGTTTTCCCCGCGAGCATGGCATCCGGGCGTGCACCATCGAGGCCGATGATCAACACCTTTTTTTCCGGAAATTTCGTCATGAAATCAATCCTTCCCGGATAAACATCGTGGTGTTTATATTGCTTTTGGTGATTTAAACTTGGACCATGCAAACCAGCAAACCAGGCGGTAACCTGGATGGCTATCGTGCCTTGTTCGACCCGCAATACCTTCCCGCGGTGCTTGTCGGCCGGGAAAAAGAAAGGAATTTCTTGAAAGGTTTTTTGCTCGATGATTTCGCGTTGAAATCCGAGCACGAGACGAGCGAAAACCAGGGAACATCGATCATGGTGAATGGCTTGCGCGGCGTGGGAAAGGCCACCCTGGTAAGAAAGGTCATGCAAGAATTATGCAAGGATTGCGCGGCCGAGAGCCCGCTGCAAATTGCCAACATCTGGATCAATTGCAGCGAAAAAGACGAGTCCCAGTTGCTCCTTGATCTCATGACCAAGTTGGCCATCGAACCGGACCAGGCGATCGAGGAAACGATTGACATCCCGGGCGCATGGAGCTCGATCAATGCCTATCTTCGAAAGGCAACCCAGCACTCGGCATTTAACTTGTTCTTCAACAACGTGGAAAATGTTTCATTGCACGTTTTTAACAAGCTCGCGTCGAAGCTGAAAAATCTTGGCTTGAACTTGCTCATGGCAACGAGCATGCGGCATAACAACTATTTCATCGACAACATCGATCTTGCCATCGACCTTGATGTTTATAAAATCAGCGATTTGCACGAGATCGTCGACCATCGTGCCCGCATCGCGTTTCCCGAGATGGAAACCGATGTCAGCCGATTCATCACGGATGCGGTCGTCGAATTTGATAGCCCTCGCCCGGGTCCTTGCATCAACGTGTTGAAATACCTGTACCCGCACTTGCAGCCGTCCAATCTTGACACCATTTCCCTGGACATGGTGCAAGAATGCGTGAAAAACGCGCTTCCCGAGATTTCCTACAACGAGCTGGAGCTTGCCGAGTTTTTTGCAAATGCAACCATCGAAAAAATGATTTTTCTGGACAACGTTGTGAGCTTCCACGAAACATCAGGACACTTCTATGTTTCCAAATCCGAGCTTCATGATCTCTTCATCAATTCATGCGAAAGCTTGGAAATCGAGCCAGATACCATGGAATTTGATGAGATTATTGCCGACATGATGGCAAGCAACATTTTCATGAAATCTAATCAAAAACCAGGGAGCTTTTTTACCATGATACCGCCACGGCTCGTCAAGAGTTACATCGATGTTGCGCTGAACTAGATCGTTTCGCGCGTCTTGATCATGGAATAATGATGAAGATCAAGATCACGTAAACCAATTCCGCGATCATGCAAGATTGGACATTTTTTGCCAGGATGAATAGCAATGCCAGGATCAAGTTAGCCAGGACATCGAAAACGATTGACGTGACATCAAAAAATGAGGTCGTGAACATAAACAGCGTGTTGAAGCCGATCGAGATTGCCAATGCCTGTAATCTTGTCGTGGCCTTGTGAAACCGGCTTTCATGTCCCTTGCGAACTTGCAACGCGCCGTTCACGATCGTGCCGCGCAAGAAGATTTCCGCGATGAGGAGTTGAGCACCGAGGAATACCACTATCAAGAGCTTGTTCCACGGAAAATTGCTTGCCAGGAAAGCATTGTATTGGAGCTGGAACGTGTCAGACTGAGAAAATAAGGACCAGCCAGTTGCAGAATAGATGGCCTCGTTGATGGCCGTCGTGAAAACGTCGCAAAGATACAGAAGCACGCCGCAAGCTGCACCGAGCAAGATTGCTTCGCCCCATTGCTTGTGAACAAGTTTTTTCCAGCCAATTTTTTCCACGGACAATTTATAATGCAAGACGTAGACGATTGGAATGATGCCGGCTATCATTCCTGTTAAATACGTCACGATGACGAATGCCGGATTGAATGTTAACTCGCTGCCAGGGGAACCTTGGAGCCAAAACGACAAGAAGATGAACTTGGCCATCAAGGTTATGATGGCCGTGAGCACGAACACGTTGAGAAGTTCCTTGAATGACCAGGAATCCCTGGATCGGGTCTTGCTTGACAAGGCTTGTTCGAGGGAGATCATTTTTGGAACATTCTTGCTGGCCAATTTCTGCGATGGCGATAGTTCAGGCAGCGATGCACCGCAGACGGGACACGACGCCAGTGCTGGAGCCGTGATCTTGATCACGAGCCCGCAACTCGGGCACTTGATATCATTGCCTTGCCCTTCCAAGGGTTTTTCCATCGTAATCGCCTTGTTTCGCCAGTTACCAATTACACCAAGGATCATTCACGTGATATTTTTTTGCCCAATGAAAAATTGGTTAGCATCGGGATGCTATAATGCTTTCACAGCCTCTTGCTTTTTTCGACGTAACGCCCTCTGGTCTCGATCTGCGCGAGCCTCGTGGTGATCTTGTCAAAATCGCTCGTTTTTCCACGCGACTCCATGAAATCACCATAGCCGGTCATGAATTGCGGGAAGATTTCATCGAACAAGGACGCGTGGGTCGAGGTGATGACCCGCTTGAACAAGTGTAGGTCGACGCTCTTGTCCTCGATGCTAGTTGAGTGGCGCGCGAGCCCAAAATCTATGATTCGAAACGCGATTTCATCAGCATCGATGGGGCTTTCGTAAAGAATGTTCGAAGTTGTCAAGTCACCATGGATAATGCCGAGATCGTGAATACGGGCAACTTCTTGCCCGATCTTCTCGAAGATGATGCCAATCTTGTCGTGCAGCTCTTGCAAGATATCCTTGATGCGAGGACCGCGAACGAATTCCATCACGATCACCCCTTCCCTTGCATCGACATCGAGCAAAGTTGGCACGGGAATGCCTGCTTCGAACAATGCGCCTAGAATTCTCGCTTCCATGACCGTACGCTCCAGTCGTAATTTCTCATCAATGGCCCGGATCCGGTAGGTTTTCTTGACACGTACCTTGTACAATGCTTCTTCTTGATCGAACCACGGCCCTTTAATCAAAATGGCCTCGGCACCTTTCCGGATGATCTCCCCCCTAGGAAGTGACATCGGAGATTCCACAGTATTGCCTCTTGTGTTTGGTAAGTGATGATGATATATATATCAAATATAATTGGTACTTTCCATTTGTTTTTGTTTAAACCGTGCACCACATACTCTTTTTTGATCGGTGTCCATCTACATAATTACATCCTCATACATTACTGAAAAACGGGAGGAAAAGTAAAACCTATTTCCAAGATAATCATATTGATAAAAATTAAAAATTATGAAGATTTCCAAGACGGGCTCATCCTAGTATGTCGAATATCTATTGATCTTTATTGCCTCAACAAATGCTTCCCACGGAGAGAAATACAACGTTTCTGAAAATCCTCGAGGGATACTATTCACGGTTCCGTTCACGGTAAATCGTCCATCATCGATTTAATGTAGTTTTGATTCATTTGTGCTGGGTATTATTCAAAGATTGGTATTATTTTAACCGCTCATATATATCTTCTTGTCTGCATTTACCCGGTCTAGCTAGAAGTAGAACTCTTGAGGCTATGAAAGTAAAAGAAGAGAAAAAGGAGTAGAAAAGAATCAACGGGCCGAATTTCTTTCTCTTTCTACATCAAGGATATTTCTGATATTCATTCACATCCATTGCAGAATAAAAGGCTACCCACGGAGAGAAATACGACGTTTCTGAAAATCCTCGAGGGATACCGTTGACATAATCCACGCCATACGAGAACATGCCAGTCCCAGAATTATAGTGCAAGGTAATCCATCCAGCATAGGTTACCCTTTCACGGGTAACGCTGCCGTAAATTCTCATTGAATTAGCTGCCTGTGCTTGGGTCGAATCATATGACCATTGACCCCCAGCAAGTCTACCAATTATGTCGGTGGCACCTTGTCGATGGATATAATAATCGACGTAAGCCACGAGCGATGGCCAGACTGTGCCCGCATCAGCGCTACTTCCAATGGCAGAGATGACTCGCCAACCTTGCGAATCATCACCCGGAACCGCTCGCTCCATGATGATTGTATTACCATTCGGGAAAACGCCTGTAAATGTATCTCCCACGAGAGAAATCTCGGAGAATAATGAGGACGTCTTTGCTCCTTGTGGATCTGGACTCACATTCTTGAGAATGAATAAATCGCGCCACGTAGCAAAGCTGCCACGATACGCAATCGCGTCATCTGTGACAATTCCATCAGGAGCACCGGCAAAGGTAAGATGAAGAAGATTTGTATAAAGAGAAGACCTACTAGCATCACCAGGATAGACGCTTAAATCAATCCCTTCTCGAGTAAAAATAAACGATGCACAAATCATCTTAGTGATCGACTTCCTAATACCAGGAATTGAACACTCCTTGAGCATTTTTATAAAATTGAAGATTGATGCAAGTTCGCCCCAGTCGAGCGATCGCTCCACGCCATTATAAACCCACTGGTAACGTGCACCGGATTTTTGATACACCATCCCTCGTGCTATGAGTGGTAGGCTATCAAGAAGCGCTCCAGCGGCATCACTACTAGTGGACTTCAGGAAGGTTGCCAAATCCAATGGGCTTTCGGGGCTTGTTGTTACCGGAGCTAAAGCTGTAGTTTTGATTTGAGTATCCAGATATAAGGAAATGCTTAATTTCCCATTATCTACAGACACCTCCGGTCTAAAGCCATATGACTCACCACCTTGTGGTTTTCGCAAATTTGCCAATCTAGTAGCCAATACCTCGAAATTACTCAACGCGGAGCCAACGGTGTCGACGTTGAATGTTCCAAGTTTCGCGTCAGTCGTCGTACCCTTTGCATAAAGATCAATCGTCTTCGCGATCGGATCATAATCCATGTACAAGGATATGCATGATGGAGAACTGGAACGAAAACCCTTATCACTTACAACCATTAAAGGAATATCAAGGGTAAAACGCAGCGATTCCGGCACGGCGATTCCGGCACGTTCATGCACATCTGGAATATACTGTAATAACGAAGTTGTTCCAGTCGCTGTCGCCGAGGTATCTCCCAACCGGATTTCTGCACCATTTCGATGCATAATGACGGTGTCTAGCACGTTCTGGACCAATTTTAACCTGATGCCAGCCCAGTCCAGGAAATCTGCAAGATCGGTGAACTCTCGACCAAGGGTCTTTCCGAAGAAGGAATTGATTGTCACGGAATACGCTCCGGTGAGGGTGATCAAACCATCGACCGTTCCCCATATGCCGGGATTCACGACGTTGTCACCAGCCACGCCCACAATAAAGGATAGCGTGGCATCATTGCGATTGTAGGAGATTTGCTGGATACTCGCACATTGCGCACTTGCTTCGCCCATAAACTGCTCGAGATTGCCGAGGACCTCGTTGAGGCTGGTGTATACTCGGGGATTGCCACCGGCATCGGGGAATGCCTCGTAAGTAAATTGAAGAAAACGGGCGTTCTCGTTCACGTGGATATCTATTGGGAATACAACTGCTCTCCCCGAACGATCGGTGCCCACGAGCAATTGCAATCGGATGATCGGGTCGACATCACCAACCCACCAATTCTCTTTCATCGTGAATGATCCTTTCTCAACAAGTTTTCCACTAATATCTGTCACGTGCGTGACATATTCGGCATAGATCCCTTGTTCTCCCGTGGTCGACCAGGTAACAAAATGCAAGTAAGGGAACCGGTCTGTCAAGGACTGCACTTCATCACGGATTGCCCAGCCCAATGGTTGAGCGAAATCATACCGGACGTTCTCGATCGCCTCGATTATGCCCTTCGGGGCGATATAGTGCTGGACATCGCTCATGTATCGCAATGTCAACGCGCTGGCGCCGGCGTCGAGGCTGGTTGCATAGTCCGCGAATGCCTTGTTAAATGCATCCTTGTTCAAATCCTTGATGACCATAAACGGATCGAAATCAATGCCATATGCGGCATCGATCTTCACCATCATCGCAGCGCACTCTGCACGCACTTGATTGAACGTAACTTTGTCTAGGTGTAATGAGAGATCACCACCATTCTCCGAATCACCGCCGAGAGGAACGACGAGCACGCCACCGAACATTGAAGCATCGTCGTGCGTGCACGGGTTTCCAGAGGAATCAACATAAGAGGTCTTCGACGCTTGATTCGGGTCATTTATGTACTCGTTAGCCAAGCTATCCCGCTCCGAGTCGAGCACGCTCCACTCGGATGCGCGTTTTGTTTGTTTGCTCCGAGCTTTAAGGCTCTACGGCTAAATCGTCCTTGCGACAGGTGACCCCGGAAATGACGGGTCTATTGGCTTTCCCGGATCTCACGTGCCGTCCAAGTTTAGAGTAACAGCTATCACCATGCATTTTTTATCATGTTAGGCGAGTCCGAAACTATAATTATGGCTCCACCGAGCAACCTACAACAATCGTGGAATGTTTTGAACGGCTATAAACACGTTTTTGCAAATCACGATAGTGGTATTTTGAATATCAGTCGAATTATATACGATAAAGGTTCCATTACGGAGTTCAAACGGGAAAAAATTCTGATTTATTTCTTGCGTGATACTCGATGGAGTCACGGTCACGCCAACATTACATGAAGTAGTGGCAACGTATCTATACGTCACGTTATCAACGTGCACGTGCATGGTTCCACTAAGGGTTTCTTGAAGGCCACCGAAGTTGTCAGACTCGACCACCGAAGTTGTCAGACTTGTCGTTGCGATCGTCGCCCCGATCTTGAAGAATCGACCTTGCCACCTTGAACTCAAGCTTGAATTTAGTTTCTTTGCCAGTTTGTCACCGAATATCAGGTCCACCACGTCACCAGCCACCACTACAACCCCCGCAATTGCGCCTCCCTCGCCGCCATGCACATCTGCCCCGCCCCGTGCCAGTGTACGAACCTCATCGTGTTTGCCACCAAAGATCACATGTTTCGCTTGGCCATTGCTGGGGTAGGCTAGTCGAACATTGCGGCGGGTGGTTACCAGCCAACTTCGGTATACCGATGCCTCGTCCCGAGCACAATGTTTAATACCCCGCCGTTCGATTAGCAAGATGGTTGTGGAGATGACATGAAATGGGCACTGATTTGAGCCTCGGGATATTCGTGGATGATGCCACGTTCGTGCCAACGACGGAGCAATTGGTCGGCATCGCGGCCATCCTCGAAGAATTCGGCGTCATCGATCACGCCGAGCGCGAGTCCCTCGAGCAGCGCATCACGACGACGTATCACGGCGAGGACGGGCCGCTCGTCATGCTCAATGGGGAGAGTATGCTCGGTTTCTATCAATATGAAAAAATCAGCCCAGAAGCCTTGCCATATTTTTATGACAATTATATGGGTGGAGGAGACATTAGGCATTGGATCATCATCTATAATGAACCGCGATTTATGCAATATAAAAAAACGCGTCTTGTCATTGCGGAGCTCCGTGATCCTGCCGCGCATCAGCTCGGAGAAACAGAAGCATTGGATGATATATTGCATTTTAACCCGTTCTTCGTTTCCTTGCGGTCTCGGTTGGAAGAGTTGCTTGGTGTGCCAGTGCTAATTGAGGTCTTTATGCGTTAATTAAAAAATATTTGATTCACGTTTATCATACTCACGTATCATGCTCACTTTTATTATACCCGAATTCTCTGCCGTATTTCAATTATATCGCGCACTTGGTATCGATGGCCGGGATTCGATATGCTTTCTTGACACGTATCTTGTACAATGCTTCTTCTTGATCGAACCAGGGCCCTTTTATCAAGAGAGCCTCTGCACCTTTCCGAATGATTTCCCCACTGGGTAACGGGATCGGGACTCCTTCGCTTGATTCCATCCACCCATCACGCTCTCCACGGGATTGGCACTTGATCGAGCCGCCATTTCGGTATCACGCCCGTTTGATCCAGTTCCAACCCACCAGAATTCTGAAATTGCAAGAGTCCCGTCCACGCGATCATGGCGCCGTTGTCACCAGCAAGCTCGCGCGGGACCACGTGAAATGTCGAATCGTGGTCCATCGCGATCGATTGAATCATGCCCTGGAGATGCTGGTTTGCCGCGACTCCCCCCGTGAGCAAGATATCGCTCTTCTCGGTATGGGCGAGGGCTCGTTCCGTAACTTCAGCCACCATCGAAAACGCCGTTTCTTGTAATGAGAAGGCCACGTCTTCCAAGGAATGTTCATTCAAGGCCCGGATCGCCGCCGTGAGCAAACCAGACAATGCCAGGTCCATTCCCTTGACGGTATATGGTAATTCGATGTAATTTGTTGATTTTTGCGCGAGTGCCTCGATTTTTGGGCCACCAGGATGCTGCAACTTCGCCTCGCGAGCGAAAGTATCGAGCATGTTACCCAGGGCAATGTCTAGCGTTTCACCAAATACTTGATAACGCCCGCAGTCGAAAGCAGACACGATCGTGTTTCCACCGCTCACGTAAAGGGTTAGTGGATCGTCTACTTTGCATGCTAGCCGACCGATCTCGATGTGCGCGATGCAGTGATTTACGCCGACAATAGGAACGCCTAAAAATTCATGCAATGTTCTAGCGACACTTGCCCCGACTCTCAAGCATGGTCCAAGCCCGGGACCCTGGGAGAAGGCGATGAGCTCCAAGTCTCTTGCTTGCACGCCTGCCTTGTCCAAAGCCTGTCGTATAACGGATTGGAAACACTCCACGTGATGATTTGAGGTCTTGAGTGGATGCAAGCCACCTTCGGTAGGGACATATGTATCATTAATAACACTCAATATGGTCCCGGAATCGTCCACGGTTCCCGCGGAAAACGTGTGCGCAGTCGATTCCAAGCCTAAACATAGCGTCATGTGAAGGACCAGGTAACGATCTACATAAACAGGAAAATGAAGTAATCGAAAAAATAGAGATGAACGATTATTACTCGGAGTCTCCCCCAGCAGGAGGAGCACCACCTCTTGGTTGCTCGCGATTCACGCGCCGCGAATGGCGCATCACGCCAGCAGGACCCGCGCCAGGCATCGTCCCCGCACCGCGAACGTTTCCATCCTTGTCGGTAAATTGGGTGAACGAGCACTGGCCACACGTCCTTCGATTGTAATGCACTGCCATGTAAAAGCCATTGCCACACCGCGGGCATTCAGGCCTCAACCTCGAGATTTTACCATTGGATACCTCGTATAATTTTTTCGTGACTTTCTTCTTCTGCTTCTTCGCCGGCGCAGGTGCGCCGCCCTTTCCACCCGCCCTCGCTCCACCTTTACCGGCTGGCTTGGCAGCACCCTTGCCCGCAGCACCTTTTGCCGCTGCTGGCTTTTCTTCACCGCCTTCTGCTGCCGCTGGCTTTTCCGCTGCTGGCTTTTCTGTTTTCTTTGCCGCCGCTGGTTTTTCTGCTTTCTTTGCCATGATCTAGCCTTACTCCTTTCCTTTTTTCTTACTTCTTGGTTTCCTGGTTGCCTTTCTTGCCTCGTCGCGCTTGTCCTTTGGCATATTCCGGATTTTCACGTACATTGGCTCGATCTTGGCTGCCTCCTCATCATCGTATATCATGGCCGTGCCGACGAGTTCCGTTTTCCCGAAGCGTCCCTTGATCGACCGGACAAACGTCAATTCAAAATCGGCGTTGTGCAAAGCAGCCAGTTTTTCTTTGACAGCAACCCGGTCTGGCGTGCCTTTTTCATCAACCGTAAAAAGAATTTCGCGGCGTTTCAGTAATGGATTGGTTGTTACAGACTTAACTTGAATATCCGTGTGTATCACGCTAATTTGTGGGTAAAACCTTCTAGCTACTATAAATTAAGACTTTTAATGGCGAAACCAATTTTAACTTATCGCGTGAATCGGGTGGGCAATTTTGATATATCGTCGGAAACAAATGATAATTGTTAGATGATTGGATTGTTGATCGGCAATGACGCGAGTGTACAACCATTTCGATGCCAAGGCAATTCCTAGAAACAAGGTCATTCGATTACAGATCATCACCATCATCATTGCTGGTTACACCGCCGTCAATATCTTGTTTGTCGAGTTCCTGGGGGATTATTTGTTTCATGATGGCTTGGTTTTGCTCGTTACCTTGTTTTTGGTTCCCCTCACGTGCGTCTTGATCGCGTTCGCCATTTTTTTCAAGAAAACGTTCAAACAAGGTCAGCATTCTTTCAAGAAAGTACCCCCGCCAGCAAGCAAAAATATAACAGGGGATGCAATCATGACATCCTTCTTTCCCGAAGGCGTTGAAGCACGAATGGCATCAAGGGAGCTTCGTCCCGAGCTCGCCAAGCTTCATGGTGACTTGATCGCGGGCACGGAGGAGGAGACCTTGCCACGCATCAATGAATATTTGCAGCAGAACCATCCATCCTTTCTTGGAGGATGCGGCGACGTCATCTCGAAGAATCTCTTGAAAACGGACTTTTACCCCGACGTTATCATCATCGATGGGCAGACGCGCCGGCAAGATTATAAAGACGAGTTTCCCCCATCATACCAACAACGCACGGTAGAAAACGTGACGGGTGGCGTCACGAGGTCATCTTGGTTCGGTATAAAGGATGTTATTGAAAGCCAGGAGCGCACTATCATAATGGTAACTGGCGGCGAGGAGGACTTGCTGCTCATTCCCCTGGTCATGCTCGCGCCCGAGAACGCCATCGTAGCCTACGGTCAACCACCAATCACGGATATCGATCCACCCATTCCTGCCGGCGCTGTCATGATCAAGGTCACGAGCGAAGTCAAGCAACATTTCGCATCGATGTTTGAAAAGTTCAACCCCACCAACCGGGAAGCCTAAAATGTTTGCTGTCAAGCATATTTCCGAGAAAAAAGGTCGAGGTCTTGTTGCCACACGATTCATAAAGGCTCGCACGATCATCGACGTGGCACATGCACTGATTCTTTCCGAGGATGACTATTATATCATTCAAGACACAAAACTTTATGGTTATATCTTTGAATGGGAAAATACCAAAGACAATCAACGACAATATGCGATTGCATTGAGCGTTTCAGAGCTTATCAATCACTCTTATAACCCTAATACAAAATATAAATTGAATTATACAAACCAAACCATTACTTTTGTTACGATCAAGGATATTCATCCGGGCGAGGAAATAACCATGAACTATCACGGGCACCCTACAAAAGTTGCACCAGTTTGGTTTGAAGTCGATCAGTCTTGAAGTCGATCAAGTATTAATCAAGAGCTATGCTGATCCATTCATGGCAAGTAAATTCATCGTGGCTGGGCCCGCATCGCAATCAGTCGCCGTACAAGTTGCAAATCTCCTGGAAATCCCGGTTGTCGAAACAGAATTCAAGAAATTCCCGGATGGAGAAAACTACATTCGTTTGAACGTTGAAGATGAATCTATTTTCAACGGATCGGATATGATCATCATTCAATCGGCAGATTTCCCACAAAACGATCATCTCATGGAATTGTTTTACTTGATCTCGATTGCTAAACGCGTTGAAGCTGCGAGCATCAGGGTCGTCGTGCCATATCTCGCGTATTCGCGCCAGGACAAGGTGTTTCGTCCTGGCGAGGCAATTTCTGCCAAGCTGATCTTGCAAATGATCGTGCAAGCAGGCGCGAACGAATTCGTCACGATCGATATCCACGCGCCGGAAGTGCTTTCCAATCTTGGTATTCCCGCGACCAGTTTGGATTCAACACCTTTGCTCGCCAATTACTTGAAATCGCGAGACCTGGTAAATCCGGTTGTAATTTCTCCTGATAAAGGCTCCCGCGATCGCAGCGCGCAATTCGCAAGCTTGATTGGTGCGGAATTGGTGCTTTTTGACAAGAGCCGGGACCGCATCACGGGCGAGATCGATATGGAAGGCGAAGCTGAGTTAAATGGCCGTGATGTCGCCATCGTTGACGACATCATCGCAACTGGCGGTACCATGGCAACAGCATTGGGCATTGCCAAGAACGCAGGAGCAAGAAATTTGTACGCCTTGTGCTCCCACGCGCTGCTCATCGGCAACGCCTTGTTCAAGCTTAGCAAGCTCGAGTGCGAGGTTATTGGAACCAACGCGGTGAATTCCCCCGTTTCCGTGGTGTCGGTGGCACCCATCATCGCTAAGCATTTCAAGGAATAAGAATGAAATCGATAAAATGAATATGCGATGCAATCCATCTTTTTTTTCATCACTGGCCAGAATCTCAACTCGACGCGCAAGGCCTTGCTAGTTCCAGACGAGCCGTCATTTACATTGCTCGAAATCGCATCGTTGATAGAGGCATTTTATCCTGGATTCACGCCCGCCTTGCGACACGGTCTCTTCAGGGTGGTCGAAACCGACGTGCCATCGATTGACCCCCGATTCATGCATTTTATGGAACGTTCCGTGTCAATCCGAATGCTCGGGAGTCTCGATTTCCGATTCTCGTCAAGAAAGGACAATGCGACCGATGCGATGGCCGACATCCTGGGCCAAATGGCCGGATCCGCGGAATTGCTTCGTTTCATCAAATCATTGCGTGGTAAGTATGCAACGTTCGCGATAGATCGCGTCTATATCACCGCCAACATCCCAAGCGCCGCCGAGCAAGCTGTCAAGGAGGGTTTAGGAGACTTGATCGCGACGCATGCGAGGCTCGAAGGAGATTTCAAGCACCCCGACCTGGTAGCCAACGCCGTGGTGACCTACACGCGAGTTGTTCCGAGAGCATTCGTGCTCGTCGTGACCTTTCATGGCACGCACGAGCATTTCAAGGATTATGCCGAACGGCGAGCAAGGAATCGTCCTGTCTTTGAAATTGGCACCATGAATCCTCCACTAACGTCACTCATGATGAACATATGCCACCCGAGAATGGGCGCGGGGACTCTTCTTCTTGACCCGTTGTGCGGTTCCGGCGGGATTCTCATCGAGGCACTCGTTCGTGGCATCTTTTCCATCGGACTTGATATCGATTGGGCGGCAATTTCTGGTTGCTTGAAAAACTTGAAACATTTCAACAATGGAATGAAAGCTGGCTTCAACATTCTCCATGCAAGCATATTCGCGCTCCCGTTTCGTGAAACAAATGGCATCACGCGCTCTAGTTTACATGTCGTCACGGATCCTCCATACGGGCGCATGGAATCGCTCAAGAATGTTCCCTTGGAACGATATATTCTAAAGATGATATCATTGGAAAGCGACAAACTGTGTTTTGCCATCCCGGAAAATACGGCGGAAGAAATATGCGCGAAAATTCGAGAAAATCCAAGTTATGAAATAAAAAATGTGCAAGTCAAGCGAGAACATCCTGCTTTTGCACGCGCGATAGTCTTGATAGAAAAAATCTGTTAAATCCTGTTATTTGTTAACAAAATTATCGGGAAAAAGATGGTGTATTGGAAAACCAATTAATCCTTGCACGATATTGCATCCTGTTCGCGGCTTTCCCGTGGTGCAATCCAATCGATGAATCCATCGATATCATCGCTCGTGACATCGACGTTGATAGGACCAAGTGGTGATTCGTGCATCTCGGTAAAATGCAGGACATCCATGAACGCCGCTTGCTTGTGGATCTTGAAAGAGACACGAAAAGTTTCACCATCAAGATGAGTCTTGGAATCGTACAAAATCGAGCGCGCGCATTCCTGGATGTAATTATCATGGATCTTGGTTTGTAATTTCGACAAGCATGCCGTGTCGTCGAATTCCAGGATGATGCGGGTGACATTAACCTCGTATTGGATGCCCGGATCGATCTTGAGCGTGACCAGCTCTGTCTTGGGCTCCTCCACGACGTCGGCTTGGTTAAAGATGAACATCTTTTTCATCGCGGTCAAGACGCGATCCGCATCTTCCGTCGCGTATATCGACGTGTTTATACGAACATGGATCATGCTTCTTCAACCTTGTTTAGTAATCGATCGATGGCAGCGCTGGCCTGGTCCTGGAGCTCTTGCTCGCTAGTGTTGCTGGTATTGACGATCATCTCGTCAGCCATGGCAATAACCTCGGCAATACCGAACTTTAACTCGCGAGCATCACGATACTCGTAATACCCAGGCTCCGGTGAGTCATCCTCGCGATTTCGCTCGCGCAAGCGTGCATAGCGGGTTTCCGGGGACGAATGCACCGCAACTATGGGAAATTGCCACTGGGTCCGGAAGAATTCCACTTCATGCATTGATCGCAGGCCGTCGATGATAACGAGATCGCCATCCTCGGCAATCTTGGCAACCTTCTCGGCAGTAAGCTGCGCAACAACATCATGACCTCGTTGCTCGCGCAATGCTTCAGCCATTTTCCCGAGATTTTCGTGCGTGATTGGTAAACCAGCGAGGGTAACTTGTTCCCGCACCATGTCTCCCATGTTAATGATCTTCGCGCCGCCGCTCTGGAGATGTTCGATGCACGTTGACTTACCCGCGCCGGGCATGCCTACAAGACCGATCACGTGAAACATTATGACTCGAGAATCCAAAGGTTTTCCACATTTTTTAAATTTATGTATACATTTTACCCTTTTGGCGAGAAAAGGTTGCAGATTCGCGGTTTAAAGAGCAGTGAATTGTATAGTGCCTTGTATCCATTATTGGAGAAATCCTTTACGAGATCCAAGGAAAGCCGAGTGTTTTACCGGCTTCATCAAGAGCGTCCTCACGCACCGAGCTGGAAATTTTCACGAGTGGGTTTAATTGATGGAAAAATCGTCGCGCACGTTGGAATTTGGCCATTTGATATGCAGCTCGTGGATGGGGTTGTTCTCAAGTGTGGCGGAATACGTGACGTGTGTACAGATCCAGCCTTGAGAAAACAAAAGCTCGGGCACCAGATGCTCGATGATGCCACGCGATTCATGGAAAATGAAGGCCTCGATTTATCCGTGTTGTATGCCGGTCCACGCCATTTCTACGAGGAAAAGGGATGGCACGGCTCCGTGCCCGAATACAAGTTCAAGGTGAATCTCGGCGCGATCGATGATTCAATGCAGTCAACAATCGATCTGGTACAAATGACGGGATATGATGAGCATCTTGTCGATGAAATGTGCAAGATCCGGAATGAATCAAGCAAGGACTTGACATTTTTCGTGATTCGTGACGACTCCTACTTTCACCGGTTGATCCGGACCGATTTTGACTTTCCAGAGGAAGGCTGGACGCCGTACATTGTAAGGGAACGTGCGACTGGTTCTTGCCTTGGATATTTGCTTGGATCCATCGAAGAACCGAGCACGATGAGCATCGCCGAAGCGAGGGTGTCCACGGATGAGAGCGACTCCACCTACCTGGCAATCTTTCGAGCGCTAAAGACCCTCGGTTGTTCGTCGTTAGAACTCCAGCTATCACCAAACCATGCAATCTGCAAAGTAGCGGCGAAGCTCGCGAGGATCGAGGATTGGTCAAGTGCTGCTTCAGGTGTCATGGTAAAGTTCGTGTCATTGGAGCGTTTTTTCACGAAACTCGTCGAAGCAATCAATGTCCAGGTAAGGAACGGGAAACGAGCAGAGGTATTGCAAGCCATCTCCCAACGAACGTGCTTGCAACTAACGGTATGCCCCGAGGAAAACCAATGTGAAGGGAGCCAAGAATTCATCATCGACGTGGATCCAAATCCCGACGGGATGGAGTTCGTGCGAATTTTACATCACGATAGCATGCAAGAGGGTGCAAACACGGCTTCCATTACCATCTCCGAGGAAATGCTCGTGACGTTTTTATTTGCCCCGTCGCTCTCGACCAGCGAGGCAATCGAGGATGGAATGTTGCACTCGGAAGACGTGGATCCAGCAATCGTCGACTTACTGTTCAAGGGTTTATCATGGGATAAAGAGCGACGTGATTATTTCTAGAAGTTCTTGTGACCTTGATGACATACTTGGAAAATATTGCAAAATAGGAAGAGAAAAATCCATTACCGAGTGGATTCCTTATTTTTCATGGCCACCTTGCGCTCAACGTCCATGAGCATGCGTATCGTATCGATGCGGTCAGTTGCACGCTCTGCGATGGCCGGAAGATTCTCGCGTTCTGCTTCCTTCTTGATCTCGGCAAGTGCTGCTAGCGCGCCATTATAATCCTTGTTCTCGATCATGGAAGAGACATTTTGCATGCGTGCCTCCATGCTGCCAGCCCACGACGCGTCGGTGCTGCTTTTTTCTCCTTCAACCATGGTAGGTTCATTATTCAACGCTATGGCCTTTGCTTCTTTCTCCCATGCAAAGTCCATAACGACATTCTTGCGCAGATATAGAATGGCAATAAGAAGATACACTGTTGACAGCGGGCCCCAAAGAACATAATACCACGACACAGCATCTGTCGTTCCAATCTTGGGTATCAAGGTTGGCAAGAAGCTATCAAGAGCCCCGGTTATGAGGATGGAAATGCCTTGGAATATGTTCAATGGAATCGAGGGGAATCCCGTATAAACACCTGCCTTGAAATTATTCGTGCGGCGGGCGTCGTCCTCGGTCAAGTCAGCATAGAGGATATACGGGAACAAGGACCATCCCGCGATAAAGATGGCAAGTAACGCTATGAACGTGATGCCAAGCAGGAATAATGTGCTAGAACCGGCATTCTGCGCAATGCCCACGAGCGAAAGTGGGAATATGATCATTCCAAATATCAAGATCACTTGGAGAGTCCATTTTTTTCCTCGTGTCTCGATGGTTTTGCGCCATATGATGAAGAACAAGGTAACACAACCAAGTAGGACCACGGCAGTCACGATATAGTACAGCGTGGAAAAGTGGAGGACATTTTGGACAAAGCCGAGAGCCAGGGACGATGTCGGGACAAGAGATGCTATCCCTTGGAATATGGTAACGTTCAAGAAATTGCGATTCTGGATGCACTGCTTCAAGTTATTTGCAAGGCTTTCGTGAGATCCATACTTGGGTTCCTCGCGCGGCATTTTCCGGCAAAAATAAAAGAAGAAAAACGCGCTAGCAGCTGCACACGCCAAGAAAATCAAGATAAATGGTAAATTAAGCTGCCCGGTCGCCACGATCGGTTTTGAAACGTTGGTGATGCCTAAAAAGGTCAGGATAACTGCAGTTGCAGTTCCCAGTAGGCCGAGAATGTTTTGGATCTGGGATGCCCGCGGACGTTTCCCCACTTCAGTGATTTCAGGAAGCATGGATTGATACGGCGTGGTGACGACGCCATAGAAGACTTCGAACCCTGAATTCCACACGAGCATCCATCCAAACAGCGATATATAGTCGGGATGACTACCCAGGAAAAGCGGGGGCGTGAAGAGCATGAAAAAACTCACGAGCAAGAACGGCGTGCCAAAAAGAACATAGGGACGACGCCTGCCCCACCTGGTATTCGTCCGGTCGGAGATGGTTCCCATGGAGAATTGAGCAGCAGCTATTGCCAAATACCCGACGAACGAGGAAATGCCGGTCAAGAACCCGGAGAGTTGAAAAACGGTCGTATAGATGAAGTATGTCACGTAGCCCTGGAGGTAAAGGACGAGCGAGGCTCCAAAACGGGGCAGGGCATAAATGGTGAGCAAGTGCTTTGGATTAGCTCCACCACTGCTATCTTTTTCTAATGAATCCATGAAATATCTTCCTATTCAAAATGTTTTAGTGTTTAGTAGTTCAACGTCAATAGAACCTCTTTTATCCATTTCGATGTTCATGGTTCTATTTTAAAGAGTAAAACACGATCAACACGCCGATAATCATCAATATTGGTGTTATCATGTATCGATACGGGTTAAAGGCCGTTATTGAATTGAGAAGGTTCATATCAAGTAATATCCCCATCAAGAGCAAGAACACCCCAATGAACGTTTCTAATGCTTTCCTTCTCACGCTTCCTGCGGAAATCTTCACGATGAGGAGATAGAGAACGCAGATAGCTAAACCCAGGATGGGGGAGATGATAGTCTGAACCAAGTTAGCAAAATCTTTCGGTCCCATAGCCACGACAGCAAGATTTATGTTTGTATTGTTCGTAAAAAACGCGAAATTGAGGATGGTCAAAATCAAAGCGAGAATGTCAGCACCCAAGGAACAGACAGCGATTACCGCGAAAACTGGTTTTCTATTGAGAATGTAATGTTCAACCACGCGGAAGATAAAAACAATGGCGGCCATGGTCACTGCATAAGCACAAACGACGAAAATGTTATTCACATACCCCCAAAAAAGATAAGACCAAGAGAGTGGATCGGATTGATATAATAGTTGAATTTCCCCGTACGCTGTAGAAAATAGAAAAAAGATGCGCGTGCCTGCAAAACAAATGCCAAATAGTGCATATCCTTGCAATACTCGTTTTGTAGCGAGCAACTCGGTTTTTCGTGCTTTATTCAAGAGATATATTGAACCAATAATCAAGATGATGATAAAAATTATCGTCAACGTCGTTTTTACATTATTTGCAAAATCTAAGAGGGTAGTTTGAAAAATCAAGGATTCTCACTATTAGGTTCAATTAAGTTGATGAGCAGCATCGTGGATAAATTTCAGTACCTCCAATCATCCATACAAAATTTAAAGGTTTTCATCCAAGTCCAACCGAAACTATACTAATTCAAAAGTGTTTCACTTTCCTAATTTTTTTTTTCAAGATCGTCATTTTTTAAAAAAATCTAAGCGTGGTTATGCATGAAGATGGCCAGAACATGCATTTGTAACGATTCATTGAGATCATTCCGCTGTAGGGGATACTTGTAACTTATTCAAGCTAAGAGGCAAAAAGACGCAAATATCTTATCACTTTATTATGTAAACCATCATTCATGTCTCAAAACGAGTCTATCCTCAACCCCATCAAAGAAATGATGAAATCACGATTTCTAAATTCATGATCGAACCAAGATGACCACGATTCCGATAAGATTAACCGAGATATCGAGCCGCCGATAGCTTTCCGTGATTTCTTGCATAATTTTTGCGTGTTTTTCCCGTTCTTCCTTGATTTTTTCCTCGGCCTTTGCAACCTTGCTTTCAAGAGTCTTTATCGCTTTCCTGTCGCTTTTATCTTCGTTTTCCTGGCTTTCAGGAGCAATCTTTTCCCCGATCATGAACTTGTACTGAAGAATCTCATCCTCGTGTTTCTTGACGCGAAACATGTGGTAATGTTCTTCCCGTTCCTTCATTCTCTCGTAAAGTTTTTCATTATCTGCTTTCCAATCATCGTGTAAAGAATCCGCGAGGGCATTCAAGCTCCTGGCATTCAAGGCAAGGATTCCAGGGAACAGGGATTTCGAAAGCAAGGGGTTTTCGGGGAGCTCTATATCCCTACCATCGACTTGATCGAGCAAAAATTCGATGAAGACCTCCCCAGGTATTGTCCCGATATCTCTAGCCGTGGCTTTGCCACTTTCTCGCGTGATCAAGAATGCCTCGAATGCAAGTTGCCGTCGATTCTTCACCCCGGTCATGTCAACGCCATTACACGTGATCACGATGGTAGCATCGTTTCGGACTTCTTTTAGCGTTGTTTCTGCAAGGAGTGGCGTGAGGTGATCCGGCGTGTCAACGAGGTATCCCATGAACTTGGTAATATCGATGGTGATGGAGGCATCGATCAATTTTTCGATGAAAGGGTGCCCCAGGTTGAAAAATTCGAGCTGCTCGCTGGTCAACGCGGTGCCACGATCGAACGTGCCAACGTGCTCGCCTGCCATTCCTTCATTGATCAAGTACACTTTTTCCTTGATTTCCCTCGCCACGGGGTTGACGACCCCCTTGCTCGCGAGCGTGCTCTTGATCGCCGCATCGACATCCTCGGGAATGGGATGGTTCTCGCCATTGAAAAGATCAAGGACGCGGAACACGAAACTCTTCAGGGCAGTGTAGTAATTCAACTCGATGTTGCAAGATGCAGAAATATCGGTAAATAAATCCTTGCTCTCGAGATCCATGATCACGTCTTGCATGCTCGACCGGTGTTCCTTGAGATGATTGAGTTTTTCCGTGATCTTGCTACCAAGCAATTGAAACTTTAAATCGAGATCATCATCTGATCTAGAGGTAAGGATCGCTTTGCCGATGTCATCTTCAAAATTGACAAGGATCGGTTCGAGCTCGCCCACGATTTCCTGGAAGGAATAGATCCGCTCGGAGAGAATCGCCACGATGTTTTCTTCCACCGTGTCCTTGAGGGCAAAATTATAGATGTTCACGTCATGATTCTGCCCGATGCGGTCAATGCGTCCGATCCGCTGTTCCAATTTCATGGGATTCCATGGCAAATCATAATTGATCATGTTATGACAAAATTGGAAATTGCGCCCCTCGCCGCCTGCCTCGGTGCTCACGAGCACGTGCGGTTTACCATCACTTGACTTGAATCTCTCGATCTGGGTATCCTTTTCTTCCTTCGAGAGTTTGCCATGAAAGACCGACACGTCCACGTCGGTGACATTAGTTTCGAGGACTTTTTTCAAGTAATACAACGTGCGGATAAATTGCGTGAACACGATGATCTTGGTGTCAGTTTCCCCTTGAACCATGGACCGGGTAAGGTTCACGAGTGCCGACGCCTTGGAATCGTACTTGAGCGCCACGAGCTTGGCATAATAATCGTTGAGCAAGGGCACGTCCTCGTCGATGTTGGCGATGCGCCTCTCGACGTCGGCCAGCTTCTTTTCGCACTCCTCCTCGGTCATGGTCGCGGCCTCGGCTGCGATCTGCGCGCGCAGCTTGAGCAGCTTGACTTCTAATTCTCGCAACGTGGCAACGCGTAGCTGGATGGTCTTTCGCAATGCCACGTGCGACGACGCGAGCAAGCGCTGAAACACGACCATGACGAAGCCCGTGGCATTGTTTTTCTCCTCGATGGATCGCTGGTAGACGGTCGTTATATAAAGACGGATGGCCTTGTATATATCGAGCTCTTCCTTGGTCGGCTCGACGAGCAAGATTTTCGTGTTGCGCTTTGGCATGAAACCTTGGAAAACGAGCCGTTTCTTGTTTCGTATCAAGATTTTAGAGAGCAAGTGCTTGTTACGGATGCTTTGAACGATGGCATCCTTGATTCCGGGAAGCCGGCGAGTCAAGGCTTCTTGGATGGCAGCCTGGTTGGAAAAGATCTCGTTTCCTTCAAGCAAGTCTTCGACCATTTCCAGCATGTATTTCTTCTCGAAAACGTTAAGCCGTCCAAAACGGTCGAGATTCCTGATGACGAGGTTATAATGGGAGATTTTTTCCTTGAATTCGAGAAAGCTGGAATATTTCGGGAACAACGAAGGATCAAGCAATTGAATGAGCGAAAAAAGTTCGAACGGATTCAATTGCATGGGCGTCGCCGTCAAGAGCAAGACGACCCGGGATTGATTGCAGACGATTTCTCCAAGGTCATAATTCTTGGTCTTGCGGTAGGTTTCTTTCGAACCGCTATATCGCCTGAGATGGTGCGCCTCGTCGAAGATGGCCATGTCAAAAAATACCTCTTTCAACGCGGCACGGGTCTCGTCACGCCGCACGAAATGGAGCGACGTGAGAATTCGCTGGTGCAATGTCCACGGATTGATGCCGGGATAACCAGCTTTCAATTCCTTGACATATGCACCATCGTAGATCGTGAAATCGAGATTGAACTTGTTCGTCATCTCGAACTGCCATTGCTTCACCAGGTTTGCAGGAACAATGACGATGACCCGGTTCACGACATTCTGCAAGATTAATTCTTTCACGATCGCTAGCGCTTCGATCGTTTTTCCCAGGCCGACTTCATCGCACAAGAGAAACCGGGAAGGATACGTGCCGAGCACCTGGTTGATGACCTTGATCTGGTGGGGAAAAGCCTCGATGCGGCCGTGGCAGACGGCTTGAAACCGGGGGTCGGATGGCAAGCAATAGCGAAAATAGTACGCGTTCAAGAACCAGCCAAGTACCATAGCATCGACCGTAATGAGCCGCGTCGGGTCCTGATCAACCGGAATGCCGCGTGACACGCGTGTAATCACGGTTTCCTTTAGGATCTTCTTTACCTTGTCCTTGAAAAACTCGATCTCGTACTTGTAAAATTCTTCCTCGTCATCCATTTTACGGATGATTTTCCCGGCGCCGTACTTGGTTTGTACCAGGGCATTCGCGGGTATAGAAAAGTGGGTTACCTCGTGCGGGTAGAGAGTTTTCACTGGAGGACTCGGAAATATTACCTTGTAGTGCAAAATTTCTTCCGATTCCACGGAAAAAATCTCGCCTACACCGAGCTTCGAGTTATTTCGGGCAATAACTTTCATGCCAGGCTGTAATGCAATGACACCAGGTGATTCCGAGGTCATGTAACCGATCAAGATTTTGCGTTAGTGTCAAGGTATTCAATTATAGCAGTCCAAAAAAAACGAGTGGTTATATGGAATTAATTTCCTAGGTCTCCTTCCAAGGCCTTGACGGAATCAAAGGTGTCGATGTCCTGCCAATAGAAGGATTCCCCTAGATATGTGGTGGTAATGATGTTAATGTCCATGGCAAGCTGGTGCTCATCAATGATGTTCTCGTCGATCCAGGTTTTTAAAAACTCGGCAAATTTCGTGGCTCCCTTGTTCAAGTAGCCGATCGCTTCCACGAGGATGTCGACGTGTACGGCCATCAACGGCACGACCGGGCACGCGAGCAAGCTTTCATCCAAGGCACCCGTGAACCGTTCGGGAATTAAATAGCTCAAAGCCGATGACGTGCTTCGGTTCCAAGCACCGCCACGATTCTCGACCATGACATGCAACCTGGACCTTGAAGCCATCATCTCCCTTGCAGGAATGCCGGCAATGAACCACGGGGCGCGACGGTCGATGACGAGATCGGCGGGCGATAGCATGACGATACGATCAAATCCCTTCTTCGTCAATATCCCGTTATCAACGAAAAATTTCAAGACACCAGCAAGGGTATACAGTGGCCCTTTCCGGTAATCGATCTCGGGATTGGGTGGTATTATCTCAATGTTTAAAGTGGTTAGCTGTTCGTTCACGAACGTCTCGATTTTTTCATGCATGAGGCCCGTTCCAATGTAGATTTTTTCGATGCCCCCGTCGACGAGTGCCTCAACGACGTGCTCGAGAATTGGCTTTTGCCCTTCGCCCTTGGAAGGTATCGAGACGGGGTACAAGCATTTCGGGATGGGATATTCAAGGTCACATGGAAGGGGACGTACTTCATAATCGCTGCTGAAAAATCGAGTGCCATCACCCGCGGCTAGCAATATTGCATCCATCCCAGAGCACCTGGTCACTCGATGGCCGTCGTGACTTCGGCTGAATCGGCGTGAACGATGATCGTATGTTCAGCTTGTGCCACGAGTCCCTTGCCTCGTTCCATGAGGAGCGGGTAGGATTGCAGCAGGTCTTTTTTCGAGAGCTCGTTAATGGTGGATATGATCCTGTCGGTTGGCATCTTGCCAACGAGCCATCGCGGGCTGAACGGCAAGGTCACGAAATCCTTGTGAATGAGTTCCAAGTATCCCGCGAGTTGCATGTTGATCTGTTTCTTGGGACGCTTGTTGTAGCGATAGATCATGCGCTTGGTGCCATCCACGACATTTCCTTGACCATTGGTGGAAAAAGGTTCAACGGCGAACACGTCACCTTCCTTCAGCACGTACGGGTACCCCGATCCCGTGTTTGGCACGAACACGCCGCCATGGAGGTTGTATTTTTCCAGATTATGCCCGCCCAGGTTGCGGATCGGTGAAAATCCAGCTTTCACGATCGTTTCCTCGATGAGCTTGCCGAGATGGACGACATTTTGGCCCGCGACGAAGTTTTTAGTGACCACGTCGAGGGCAGCTTCAGCGGCATCGATCAGTTGCTGGTATACCCCGCCAGAATTTCCTATGTCGATCGAGATGGCATGATCGGCTATGAAGCCATCAACGTGCGTGCCAATATCAACCTTGAGCAAGCCAGCATCGGGAAGGATGAAATTATCCTCGGGGTTTATTGACGGTGAATAATGGGCAGCGCAATCGTCGATGGAAATATTAACTGGAAAAGACAAACCCACGCCTTTCCCTTTATCCAGGATGAATTTTTCAATGGTATTAGCGATGTCGAGCACGGATTCTCCTGGTTTCACAAGAGTCCTCGCAAACATGGCGGCCTCGGCGTTCACACGCCCGGCTTCACGATATTTCTCGAAGATTTCATCGTCGATCATGGGATTACACGCCTAGTCTCGATTGAACGAGCCGGTTAAAATTATTTGTGCTTATTCTCTAGAGTTTTGTATCAATGAAGATGTCCAATATTTCTTATAGTATAATAGTCGTTCCGAACCATTCCAAGTTTATTCTGGTTATATCCTCGTAGACGGTCATTTTTTTTTCTTTTTCTTCTTTTCTAGTAACGAAGACGTGTGTTCGACTGATTTTGCTATTAAGGATGTGAACAATTCTTCGTCCTGGTATATTTCAGGAGGTAGAACCACGTAATCTTTCATAGCCCTCCCCGAGACTGGTTCAAATGGAGTGATATCATCATGCGTGCCCTGCAATTCCGCAATGTCTTCCTTGGATAACCGAATAAAAATCTTATCTGCAAACATTCCAATAAACATGTTTCCGTTGATAAAATATGCGGGATATCCGAACATTTTACGATACTGGCATGGAACGTCTTTCATTTTTACCGCTACAAGCTCAACGAGGTCTTCTGGAGCTTTTTTCCATTGCATAGAAATCGATAGCAGACATTTTCTTTTAAAAGATATTCGCTATAATGCAAAATTAATCCAAATAAAAATTTACAGCATTAAAAATGAGAAAGTTTAGACGCCACGTATAAATAACAAAGAGAAATTTAACAATCGGAAAAAAAAACTGCGGTAAATCAGAAAAAATCACGGCGTGAGCCGTTCAGGCGTCCTGGGATACAGTACAGCTTCCCGGATGTCTTGCGCGCCCGTGAGCACTGTTAGAAACCTGCCGACGCCGAACCCGAGCCCAGCGTGAGGCGGCATTCCATAATCGAATGCGGCGAGATGATCTGCAAACGATTCCGGGTTCAATTTCTTTTCCTGCAATCGCTCGATCAAGTACTCCTTGTTGTGAATGCGCGTTCCGCCGCTGGCGAGTTCGAGGAAACCGTATTGGAGATCAAACGATTCGGACACCTTCGGGTCATCCTTGCAAGGCTGGATGTAGAAAGGCTTAGCCTCGGTCGGCCAGTTCTGGATGTAGAAATAGCCTTTCATGAACTTGTCAAGCACGCGATACGCGTCAGTCGTGATGTCCTCGCCCCATTCGATGTTGTACTTGCCCTTGGTTTGCAGGAGCTCGATAATCTCGGAATACGTGTAGCGCTTGAGGGGGAGCTCCGGAATCTCGAGCTTCTGCTTGAGAACCTTCAATTGCTCGGGACATTCCGCGTTGACCTTCTCGAGCACGTGGACGAGGGCTTTCTCGAACGTCCCGAGCACGTCATCGATGTTCGCGAACGCCATTTCCATGTCCAGCGTCAATATCTCGCACAGGTGCCGTTTCGTGTGGGAAGATTCGGCGCGGTAACACGGGGCAATCTCGAACACCCGCTCGAATACGGAGGACAGTTGTTCCTTGTAGAGCTGGGCGGATTGGCTCAAGAACGCTTCACGATTGAAGTAAATGATGGGGAAAAGCTCTGTTCCGCCTTCCGTTGCCGATCCGATGATCTTTGGCGTTGAAATTTCGGTAAAATGATTCTGGTAGAAAAATTCCCTGAAACCAGCGAGCATCACGTGCTGGATCTTGAAAATGGATTGGCTATACTTGAATCGAAGATCGAGAACGCGACTGTTCAGGCGCGTGTCAAGTTCTGCCTTCCCTCCTTCTACGAGGGGAAGTTGCGGTATTGCCTTGTTCACGACCTTGATTTCGTTGGGAATGATTTCAAAACCCCCAGGGGCGCGGCTGTCAGCGTGGACGGTACCCTTGATCATGACTACCCACATGAGCCCGAGTTCGGGGATGAGTTCCTTGACAGTATCAGGTACGTCGGGGTTATCGTCCTTTGCAGTTACCTGACACGTGCCTTCCCGGTCTTGCAAGATGAAAAATTTCAACCCGCCAAGTGATTTGTTCTTGATGACCCAGCCGCCGAGGACCACTTCCTTGCCATCATCGTCGGCGGATAATTCGGAGGAATAATGCGTCTTGCGCCATTCATCCATGTGTTGGAGCTCGATATCCATATCTATCTGCCGTTGTTTTCTGTGTATGTGTCCATAATGACCCATCATATCAAAATATGGGTTTTTACCATCATGTATTCTTGCCGTTTCCATTGTCGACTATATTTTCGACGAGCACGGTCATCACGTTTATCCCAATTTCCATATGCACTCCGCAATCTTGGTTTCTTGCCATTCGGCAGGTTTCAAGTTTTTTTTTTATGATTACCGCGAATCTAGCTATTGCGAAAACGAAATATATGCAGTTTTTAATGATTTATGATAGAAGTTGAATCAGCCTTATGAGGCAAGTCATAACTTATCACGGCGAGAACGATTGTTGGATTGCAGAATGTTTAAGTTTACCTGTATACATCAGCCAAGGAAAAACAAGAGAAGATGCCATCTCTAACATCAAGGATGCAATCGAAGGATATATCAAGAGTCTAGATAATGATGGCATCCCAATTCCCGAGAAGTACTTTGATACATTGCTAATAGTAGTTTAAGAGATAACTATTTGGCCGATTAGAGATATTGATTTTCCACCTTCATCACTTCCCGGAGAAACATGGTCGCGTACGTGCCTTTCGGCAAGTCAAAGCTGAACCGCACGACACTCTTGCCTGGGTTCACTTCGTCGTTACTGATCTCGACGACCTTCAAGTTCCGGGGATTCAACGCGAGGGGGCGCGAAACACCTTGCAAGTTGATCCCGAAATCGAAATTTTCCACGAACATGAAATTGTTCCTGTCAACTTGCTCTTTTGCCAAGATTTCATTGTACAAGGAATAGAATGGGTTTCTTTCATTGATCCGTGTCTTGGAACCAATCACGGGAACCACGATGGCTGCTTTACCGAGCTTGATGTACTCCGTGAGCATGTCCACGTTCGATTCACTGACGACGTATCGCACCCGGGTCATTTGCCCGTGCCGGGTATCGAGCAGCGCCACGATATCGTATGGCAATGGATTGATGAGATCACTGGAGACTTTTTCAAAGCGGGAGCTAACCGCCTCGTTGAATAGGTAGGATTGGAAGGAATACGTGTACAGCGATACGATCGTCCGCGGCAACGCGAGCAAGGCGCCTTTATAATCATTCGGGTGGTCTACCAAGTACTCGAGCACGAGTTTCTCGTAGAACAGCGACGTGGGAAGGATCTCCAGCGCCAGCGCGGGATCACGGGTTTCCTCGTAGGTTTTCCTTGCCTTGATGGCTTCCTCGGTTTCGCGCGGGAAGGAGGGTATGAGCAACTCGTTGATCGCGCCCTCGTAATCTTCCAAGACGAGCCGCTTGCCGATCCACTGCGAGTTTGGCCGGTGCGTGCCGAACCGTTGCAAGCCGAAATAGTTGAGAAAACCGCCCCGATCATCGAGCGCGCGGATGATCTTGTCCACGGTATCGCCGAGCGTGTCCTTGTCCATGTCGATTTTCCTGATGCGGATGAAGAACTTGTTTCCCCAAAGGTCGCCTGTCGTGACCGGTTCCGTGCTGTAATTGATGTTGATCAGCTCGAAACTCGGGTGTTCCTTGGCGATCGCGACCAGCTGGCTCCAATAATCGCCCTCGACGGTTACTTGCTGTGTCGTGATGGCCTGGTTATCCTTTATGCCTGCAAACGAGAATTTTTCGGAGGATGGCATCCCGATCTTGCGGGCGATGAACTCGATCGCGTGGATCGTGTCAAAACCATACTTTCGCAAGACAAAACTCGTGTATTTACGCCCATTACGTGCTGGCTTTCTCGATGGTGTACTAGCATTTTGGTTACTGTTAGTCTTGATCACATCACGTTCAGCCGTGATTTCCTGGACGATGAAATCCGAGAGCATGTTCTTGATCTCGCCGCTCGTCCCGGGAATGTCGGTAGTCACGTAATGGCGTATGCTGACCAATTTTTCGTAGGAGAAATGGAACGTGTCAAGATCAGCATTCGACATTCGATTCACATCAGTTTCAAGGTTCTCGTGATCGGGTCCACGGTTGATTCCAAAACAGGTCCAATACCCAGCGCGGTGACCGTCCCTGGTTCGAGCTGCGTTAAACCGGCATCCGCGACGAGTTCGCACGGAATATCCAATCGTTCGACTTGTTGCTTGACTTCTAAGAGCTCCTCCAGCGAGTGCACCTTGCATACGATCTTCCGCTGACCTTCATGAAACCATGCCTTCCACGTGTCCGGGTCGAGTTTTTTCGTTTTCTCCGAACTCAATATCGACGCGTGCGCGCCTTGGACTATAGATTTACCCACGCCCATTTTCAAGTCAGTGCGGATGACGATGATCTGCTTGTATTCAAACGACATGGCGATCTCTCCCAACAGGAATTTATCGCAAGTTACCGCCATCAAGGAGCTAGCTGGACCATCAATTCCTTTGCTCGACTTCGATCCTGACGATTTTATCCGTGAGTTCCTTGATGATTTTTTCTATGTTGTTCTTGGACAAGGTAAACCTGTCGCTTTCCTTCAATGCCACCTTGGCTTTATATTCAGTGTCTCCGGTTGGTAAGAACACCGTGTTGACGCTCATTAACTTCCCTGGTTGGACAAAATCATTGATGATGCTCTTGAAATCGCCGGTTCCCTTTCCCTTCTCGATGAACTCCAATCTCGGTAACTTCAGTTCCTTTTGCAGTTTCTTGATATACGGCTTGAAGATGTCGGTTTCACCCTTACCAATGACGAGGATGACCAATTTATCAAGCTCGATGCTCTTGTAGAAAGACGCCTCGGATAGGTGCGAATTTTTAGGGTCAACTTCCTCGATTTCAAGCAAGACTTCCGCGATGTCGAGATCGAGATCGGTCAAATTTCCATTTTCCAACCGCTCCTGGCACGATTCGCACAACAAGCCATTGGACTTTGCGCACGTTATGCAACAAGGAAGTTTTTTCACTTTTTCATCAACCATGAGAACCCAAGGTAATTACAACCTTGCTCTTGGTCATGGAGTAACCCGTCTTATTCATATTTTTCGCTTATGGAAACACGACAAATTTGATAGAAGCCTCTTTAATCAACCCATCATTCTTGCGTATTAGAAACTGTGCATGTGCTTACAAATGCCACGACAAATCTTCGATGCCGAGAAATTTCTCGCGCTAGCGGCAAGCGCCTCGGATATACGAGTGAAACGCTCCCCAACGTCCGTAAAGCTGAAGTTGCGAACACCGAAAATGCTTTACACGTACATTTGCGACCCGGAGACAGCGGATTCCCTGGTAAAGAAGCTGCCCATGCAACCGGTCGAATTCTAATCACAGGTGAAAAAGTATGCCAATCGCTGATCAAACAGTACGTAAAATCGCTCAATATTGGCTTCTCTACAAAAAAGTATGTCGCAAATGTGGCGCTCTTAACCCATTTGAAGCAACCAAGTGCCGTCGCTGCCACAGCACGCGCTTGCGCCAGAAGAAGCGAGAAACCAAGAAGTAAACCGGGGCCTTTATTTTTCTAAGATTCAATTCTTACTTGATAAGAGTTTCATTATCTCGTAGGGACAGTTATAACTATTCTTCAAATGAATGGCTAAACTTGGACATTCCTTGATTCATGAATCTAAAATTCTCCATGTTTTTATCCGTGTGAAGCATAATTCTCAAAATGAAGGTAGTATCGATGGATAGTTCGAAGAATTATTCGAAGTTGTCGTTGTTTAAATACACGAATTTACACGTATGATAATGTGATGTAACGGCATGACTCAAGATAAGCCCCTAAATCAGTTGTCCCCCTCAATTCAACATCAGCAATCGAATGCTAGGCAAGGGACCCGAATTTATAACGCGGAACCAGATCCATTCGATCCGTCGGTGCCTCGCCTCGGGAGACGGGAAAGCGAGCCCCATTCCGCCGAAGTGACCTATATCTATGACGTTTTGCAAACAAATTTTCCAGGGTGCCGAGCCATCTGGGATCTCCATCACTATTTTGCCATCGATAACGAGGAGATCGATATCCAATTTGATGTTTCATTCTTCAAGGACTGGACCATGCCGGAGGCCCTTTCCTCGTTCAAGGCAAAAGATTTCGATAATAAGTTCCCGACATTTGTCGTAAACATTCTTTCGAAAAGTACGTGGAAGACGGATTTAAGCGAGACCGTTGAACTGTGCCGCATGTTGAAAATTCCGATATATGTCGTTTTCAGTCCTTTTCTCGTCACCAGCATGGCATATCGTCCCCCATTTTTGCGATTATACGTGCTCGGAGAGGATGGTGGTTATCAACAGGTGGAACTTCGCAAGATAACGCTCGTCGAGGGAGGCCAGATGGACCCCGATGCCATCTTAACGCCAGGCGATATTCTCCCTTTTCGTTTCGGGTTAATGGAACTTTCAAGAAAACATGCCGACGGACACACATTGTATCGATTGATATTAATTTCCCAGGACGATTTGCGAATGCTCCCGACGGCACGGGATCAACTCCAGGGAGAACGGGATCAGCTCCAAGAAGAACGAGACCAGCTTAAAGATGAATTAGAAGCATATAAGTCGAAATTCGGAGACATCCTCAAATAATTATTAACCTCGACTTTCAAATAACTTAAAGAGTAGCAAATTTTCACGTTGGGCTGGCGGGGGGTTCAATTGATGACATTATCGAATAAAACCATTGAATCATTACGGGATCGTTCCGAGAATGACGTGCTTGATCTCGCATCGGGCCTGCAACACGTGCTTAATGCCATCCATCGTCTTGAAATGGCTGAAACTGATCTTGATTTGTTAGCTGATCTCGCCGAAGATGGCTTTGAAACGAGTAAAGAATTACAAGCAGTGCTTGCCGTTCTCGCTGAGAAGCTTGATGATGGCGAGGTTGAAAGCGCCGAGTAATACTCTCGAATCACGAGATACACGCTCTAGATAGGGAGCAGCTTAAAACCACGGGGATTGATTATTTCTCTAGTGAAGCAAGATTGAATTCAATCCCTTGGCGGTCCATGTGGGCCGAGATTATAGGCGTGATCACCGCGTTTGCCTTGATGGTTTGGGCCATCGCCGGCGAATACCTGTTCGGGATTTATGGTGGCACGTATTTTCTCCCGTTGCTCGCGTTTCCAGCCGTGAATCTCATCCGGTTTCACGGCCTCGATGCCGCATCATTCCAGCTCAAGAAGAAACCGCGAATAGTATCTTTCGACGTGGTGTATCCCATTCTCGTTGCAGCACTGACGTTTGCAGCGATCCCGTACTTTTGCGCCTTGGCTGGCATCCTTCCGCAAGACACTCCCCTCCATGCCCTCTACACAGGCACCCTGGAGCACGCCGGCATCCACCATGGCTGGGTAGGCTGGTACTTCGTCCTCGATGGCTACCTTTACGACCGCGTAAATTGCCATGCGAGGGTCAATCTCCGCCTGGGCGAGCTGTGGCGAAATGCGATGCTTGCCACGGGGTTATTCTTGTTCCTCGAGGATTATTGGGGCGAGGAAGTCACCGCGGGCGTGCTGAAATGGCCGGATATATTCCATGCCATCAACGGCTTGCTCCCGTTTAGCTGGAACACGAATTTTTTCATCGAGATCGTCATCTTCACGACCGGTACCGCAACGCTGCTCTTTGCCAATCTTCGATACCGGCTCAAGCTCGATGCAAAACTCGCCAACACACTTCGCATTCTTGATTCAAGTAACGGTTTGTAAGTTAAACTATTACATGTCCTTTTTTTAGGGATTCTACCAGCGGCGTGAGTTAACGGAAGATTCGCATCCAGGATGTTCGATGAAGCGATCCTCGCCACTCCGCATACCAAGCTTGGTTTAAATACGGGTTCGATCCCAACTAGTGCCGTAATCAATTAATTAGGTAATTGGCGCCCAAGTATTCAAACCTTCCCGTGAAAGTCATGATTTATATCCGTCGTTCCGTAGATTTAAT
>Ga0209039_10000335_pt1 | contig 45618 bp, 40 predicted proteins | sample BogFormECP12_OM1_FD_188238 | JGI IMG/M metagenome (GOLD analysis project Ga0209039, IMG submission 188238) | Bog forest soil microbial communities from Calvert Island, British Columbia, Canada - ECP12_OM1 (SPAdes) (version 2) | ecosystem: Environmental > Aquatic > Freshwater > Wetlands > Bog ...
CACACCCCTACGCTTCTGTTCATAGGTGACAGGGACGATGCATGTCTCGAACCGGCCATTTTCATGAGGCGCTGCATCCCCGGAGCCGGGCTCATGGTTCTGCCTTGGAGCGGACATGCGGTCAACCTGGAAGAACCCGATACCTTCAACCGCATTGTCCTTGAGTTTCTTACCGCATCGCAGGACATCGGCAGGACATCAAAAAGAAAAGAGCAAGCGTGACCCGTAAGGATCATTTTTCGATCTTCTTTCCGGGCACCCGCTTGCGGGTGTTCCATTAATCAAAGGAGGAACTACATGGCTCTTTTTCGGAATCTTTTCGAGCCAGGGACCATAGGTAAGATGCAGCTGAAGAATCGGGTGATCTATCCCCCGATGGCCACGCACCTGGCGACCGATGAGGGGGACGTGACGGACCTCCTCATCGATTACTATGTCGCCAGGGCAAAAGGAGGGGTGGGCCTCATTGTTGTGGAAGGCTCCTTCCCGAATCCCGTCGGCCATGCTCGGCGAATCGCCCTCGACGGCGCCAACCGTTTACCAGGTCTCCAACGGTTCGTTGAGGCGGTACATGAAGGAGGGGCAAAAATCGTTATCGAGATCAACACACACATGGGCAGGCAAGACAAGTTCCCTCTGTCCCCTTCCGATGTCCCACACCCCATAACCGGCCGTCGGGGGAGGCCCATTACCCGTGATGACATAAGCAGCATGAAGACCGAATACGGCAATGCTGCGAGGATTGCGAAAGAAGCCGGGTTTGACGGCATTATGATACACGGGGCCACCGGCTATCTTGTTGCGGAGTTCTTGTCCCCCCTTGTCAACAAGAGGACGGACGAGTATGGCGGCGATGTCAGAGGCAGAGCGCGATTCGGGGTTGAGCTGGTGGGGGCGGCGCGAGAGCACGTTGGCCCCGACTATCCTGTCATCTTCAGGCTCATGTCTCACGACAGGGTCGAAGGCGGCGTGTCTACCGCCGATGCGATAGCCTTTACCCGGATCTTTCAGGAAAATGGCGTGGACGCTGTCGACCTGGTAACCGGCAGCGCAGTGTCCCATGAATGGACGGCTCCCCCTTATTATCTACCCGCAGGCTGCAACACCGACGTCTCCGAGGCCGTCAAGCGAAATGTGCACATACCGGTCTGCGTCGCTGGAAAAATTAATGACCCGTATTTGGCCGACCGCATCCTGAAAGAGGGGAAGGCCGATTTCGTCGATATCGGCCGCAGTCTGCTTGCAGATCCGGACTTCCTGAAGAAAGCAGAGGAAGGCCGCACGGATGACATCAGGAGATGCATCGCGTGCGACAGATGCGGCTTTGCTATAGTGGCGTCACTCGATCCCTTCTTCTGCTCGGTTAACCCGGCTGTCGGAAGAGAGAGGGAGTTCGAGTTGAAGCTGAAGCCAACGGGGAAGAAAAGGAAAGTCCTCGTCGTGGGGGGCGGACCGGCTGGAATGGAGGCCGCTCTGACTGCAGATGCGAGAGGGCACAAAGTGACGCTGTGGGAAAGAGGCGAGAAGCTCGGCGGTGCTCTCAATTTTGCTGTCATGCCTTGTAAGGAGGACGTAAGAGCTTTTGCCGATTATTTAAAAAGACAGCTGCAGGCCTCGGAAGTAACGGTCAGTCTCGGCACAGAAGCCACACCCGAATCTGTCGGGAGATTCGATCCGGAGACAGTGATTGTCGCTACCGGTGCGAAGCCCTTCGTCGTGGATATACCCGGGATAGACGGTCCCAATGTGGTCGGCTTTGCAGAGGCCTTTGAGGGATCTTCAAGCCCGGGTAATAAGACCCTTGTGTGGGGTGCGGGCTTCGTGGGATGCGAGATTGCTGCATTTCTGGCAGAAAAAGGGGAGAGTGTCACTCTTCTCTTTCCTGAGCCGCAGCCAGCGCCTGAAGTAAACAATCCGGACATCAGAAAATATCTGCTGAAAGAACTCGAAGAGAACAGGGTCGAAATTGTATCAGGCGTCAAGGAGTTCAAGAGAATTACGCCAAAAGGCATCGTCCTGACAGACAAAACGGGGGTGGAGCGAACCGTCGAGGCCGAAAAGGTAGTGCTGGCCACGGGGCTGAGGCCAGAGAAGGGTCTTGCGCACGCCCTGAGAAAGTCAGTACCGGAGCTTTACGAGGCCGGTGATTGCGTGTCCCCCCGTCAGATCATGGAGGCCGTTCACGAAGGGGCCGAGGCGGCCCTCCAAATTTAACGAGTAGGCGAGGTGGAGCCGTGGACATCACGTTAACAGAAGAGCAGGAGTTTTTCAGGAAGACGCTCGCAGATGCGGTTGACCGATTGATTCTCCCGAAGGCGGGGGAGCTCGACGAGGCCACAGAGTTTCCGTGGGACCTTTGGAAAGAGTTCGGATCGCTCGGCTACCTTGGCATGCGTTATCCGGAGGACATCGGCGGTATGAACGCCGACTCGCTGATGTTCATGATCGCTGGTGAGGAGATCACACGAGGCTCTGTCGGCTTTGCGATGAGCTGCACACAGAACATGCTCATGGGCACTGAGTTCGTGTACAGGTTCGGCAGCGACGCCATAAAGGAGCGCTGTCTTTATCCGGCGATGAGAGCCGAAAAGGTCGCCACCATCTGCTTCACGGAAGACCAGTCCGGTTCTGACCTTGCCGCAACGAAGACGAGGGCGGTCAAAGACGGGAAGGGATGGAGGATCAATGGAACGAAGATGTGGATCACGAACGGTCCGGTATGCGATTTCTGCACCGTTCTTGCGACGACCGACCCGACGAAGGGTTTTAAGGCCCTCAACTTCTTTCTGGTTGAAAAGGGTACGCCGGGATTTTCGCCCGGCCAGATTTTGCATAAGCTGGGATGCGGAAGCTCGATAACCGGCGAGGTCGTGTTTGACAACGTGTGGGTGCCGGATGAGAACCTGCTTGGCGAGGAGGTGAACAAGGGCGCGACCTATCTCCAGTCGGTCCTCTCGGAGGTGAGAACGCTGACCGCGGCCCAGGCGATCGGCATCGCAAGGGGCGCATACGCGGAGGCCCTCGAATTTGCCCGAAAGAGGGTAGCATTTGGTCAGCCGATCGGTAATTTTCAACTCGTCAGGGAGAAGCTGGCAAGAATGGATATGCTTATTACCGCCTCTCGGCTCATGGTCTACAACTGTGTATCCCTCATGGAGAGGGGCCTCGATGCCCGCATAAAGGCCGCGGAGACGAAGATATTCGCAGCCGAGTCGTGCTTGCAGGTCGCCGACGAGCTGATGAGGATTTACGGAGCGAACGCATACGCTCGCGAATACTCGCCGCAACGTTACTTGCGGGATGCCTATTTTCTTCTGTACGGAGGAGGCACCCACGAAATCCTCAAAGACTTTATCGGAAAATCCCTTGTAGGAAAGGTTTGAAAATTACCGAAGACATTAAAGACATGCAAGACATGAACGTACAATGAAAAAGAGAGTGTCGATTCTTCAGTTCTCTGTTTCGATTTCTCATTCCGCAATTCTAAATTCTAGTGTACTGTTGTTACTTTCCCGGCATCACCGTATAACCCTGGGGCGGTTGGTGTACCTGAGGGATCACGTCAAGCACGACGTTTTTGATAACACCGTCTTTTTTCTGTACCTGGCGGATTATGATATCCCGCACAACATTGCCATTCTCGTCCAGACTCACGGCGCTGCTTACCACACCCTTGAACTCGGTGGTATGCATCGCCTTTAGAAAAGCGTCTGTGTCTTCCGCTTTGCCCTGAATTGACTCAAGAGCCTTACAGACGAATTTCATGCCTTCATATCCTGTGGCAACATCGAGATTCATCAGCTTCTTTTTCCCGTATTTGGCATAAAACCGGTCAGTGAGACTTTTGTTCTCCGGCGATTTGAAATCGAGGCAGTAATAAGCCCCGCTGTGTATGCCTATCATCTTGTCCTTAAAGATGGGCAAGGTGAAGTAATCTTCGGTAAAGGTCCAGTGGGTGGTCAGTTTTACCTTTTTATCGAGCCCCAGCTCGAAGTACTGGCTTATGAATCTGTTGGTGGAGATGTCGCCGGGGATGAAGGGGAAAACGGCCTCAACATCCGGCTGGAGACGGGCAAAGTACGGAGCCATGTCCATCTCTCCAACGGACCAGAGAATAGTCTGGACTATCTTACCGCCGGCCTTTTCAAATCCCTGTTGGAATGCCCAGAGCTTTCCGGTGCTGCCCGCATAGTCGGGTCCCATGATGGCCATCTTCTTGTAACCGAGCTTTTCGTACGCATACCGTCCCAAAGGTAATTCCATCTGACCGTCGGCATAGCTGGTCCTGAAGACGTATTTGCTTGGAGGCAGATTCACCCGTTCAGCGCCGCCCAGGCCAATGACTGTCATCGGCACCTTGGCCTTTTCAGCATCCGCTCGCCCCGCAATAGCAGCTGTGCTCATGGTTACGTATAAGAGTAAATGTGCCTTGTCCATCTCGATAAGCTTCCGGGTTACCTCCATAGAAATCTTCGTGTCGGACTTATTGTCATATTCAATGACCTTAATCGGGCGTCCGGCCACCTTGTAACCGATTTCCTGTAAATAAAGGTCGTAACCCTGCTTGGTATTCATCGCGGTCTCACTCAACACGCCGCTGAATTCAATATTGATGCCGACCTTTATCGGTTCTTTTCCGACCTGTGCGTACGCATTCACGAGAGGGGCCGCCAGGAATAAGACGACAGCAGACATACTCACTATAACCCTTGAAAGTGGTCTAATTCCCATCTCCTAACCTCCTTTTCTTATCGGTACCACAGCAAGATAGAATCTTTATTACCCTATGCTCTATAGTACTTCACGTCTCTTAATGTCAAGTAAAAACTGTGCCATGTTCAGTACGAGACGCGTGAATTTATATGCAAACATATATTAAGTATATTGTCACCAATAACAACGTCAGGACTCGTGGAAGAACTTCTTTCGGTATCGCCGTCTTCGCAGATGGGGCTGTGGTTGTCCACCGATCGCTTCCTACTATGATAACCTTGTGCCGCGGGCGTGCACTGGAATCCTGGGGTCAAGCACTTGGCGGTTTGGGCCGATAAAGAGGATGGTATGGAAAAGCTGCGCATCGTCAGGCGGAAAAGACCCGTAGCTGAGAGCAAAATTGATAGCGCTCGGACCGTAGACCAATACGTGGTGGATGGGCGGAGACATGAAGAGATCAGGGCATCGAATAGGGTCGCCATGGCAGGGGAGTATCCCTTGCGTGGCGATGTCTCGGCACCCGACGATCAGAAGCTTTCCATAGAGCTGACCCTCGCACAGTCGGAGGTCGTGAAGTCTCATGCCTATTTTAAGCTTCTGCTGGGTGATGAAGTAGACGGATCGAGCGTGGGTGTGCAAAGGTCGGAGGGCGGGAAAATCGTGTTCAATTTCTATTTCAAGCGGGTCTGCATGATGAAGATGCTCACTGGCTCGGATGTGTGTGACATGCTGCAGGTAAGCAGAACGTTCTTGGCCAAACTGGTCAGGGGCGGCAAACTGAGGAGCCACAAGATCGGCAGGCTGAGGCGGTTCTCGCTGGAGGATGTTCTTGCTCATCTTAGCGAGAGCGCGGCAGTTTGGTGAAAGGAGAAGGCCATGTATTGTGAGTATTGGGGTCTGACAAAGCCACCGTTTGACAACGTTCCTGACCCTACGATGTATGTTGAGTCGCACGCATCCGTTAAACGCACCATAGCAGAGACACTCTTCGCCATAGAGGAAGGCAATGAATGCATCGCCGCCATCGTGGGGGATGTAGGTCTTGGCAAAACCCTCTCCCTCAGACTCATCTTGGATAACCTTCCCCAGGACAGATACAAAGTCGCCTTTATAACGAACCCAGATATGTCTTTTGTGCAACTGATGAGAGAGATAGTCGGGCAGCTCACCGGGCAGCCCTGTGAGATAGAGAGGCGTATCGATCTGCTCGAGGCCTTCAACAAGATAATCTTCCAGGCAACCGACGAGGGGAAAAGGGTTCTCCTGTTCGTAGATGAAGCGAATGCCCTTTCCCCCGAGAACCTCGAGAGCCTCAGGCTTCTCACGAATATGCAGGACGATCACCTGAACCTATTCACTATAGTCCTGGCTGGGCAAATAGAATTGTCGAGGAGGCTTGAGCATCCCCGTCGATCAAATCTCTTCCAGCGCGTTGGTACCTATTGCAGAATCGACAAGATTCAATCGCCTGAACTGGTCAGAGATTACGTCGAAACCCGCTTGAGGCTCGCTGGTGGTGTCAAGAGGGTTTTCGCTGATGATGCGATCGATATACTATGGGAATACTCAGGCCACGGGGTTCCCCGCCTCATTAACAAGATCTGCAAGCTCTGTCTGAGGGCCGGGGAGACAAACGGTTTGGAGATCATAGACGGTGTGACCTCCAAACGCGTGGTGGAACGGTTTCGAAAACTAGCCGGTCCAGCACTGCAGAAAAGAAGATCGCGTAAACGGCTGTGGCCCGATGATGTCGAAAAGAACGCAGAAATGGAGACGGTCGAACGCGAGCCTTCGGCGCTACTAAACCTCGAAGGTGAGCCCGCTGGCCCGGCCGAGGCGGTCCCGGGGTACCAGCCTCTTGAGGGCAAAGCTGCTACTGAGGAGAACGCAGTACTTCCCAAGGCCATTTCAGAACTAGACCGGGAGGAAGCCAGAGAATCAGTTCACGGGGAAGGACGATCAGAGCTTTACGAGGAAGCCGTGATTGGAGGATTCAAGATCAATATAGAGATCCCACTTCAACTCCTCGAGTTGGCCACCTCGTCGACCCGGGAGAACCGCGCCAAGCTGGCCGGAAGTCTGGCTGCTCAGACCCTCGAAAAATATCCTCGACTGACAAGCCAGGCTGCCGTTGATGCTGTCTCTCTCTGGAGCGAAATAAGAAGCCTCATCATTAGTGCCCTTGAAAGAGAAATCGCGCACTCGGAGACTGAGGCAACAGGAACCGCCGGACAGTAGTGCCTGCTCTCCGCGCCCGTCTTAAGGGTCCGGTAGCTTTCTCCTGTTCATCCCTTCATTCCTGCGCATTCCGGCCGATAAGTATTGTAGGCTGCATGTCAGCAAAACGTGGGTGCTGGATAGAATTGGGTCTGAAATGAATCCTTCTGAATACCTATTCCATGACTGGTGGCTGGTATGGCAGAGCCGGTGCCGACGGTGGGGCACAAGACGAAAGAACTCTCAGATAGGCGGATGTGCATATGCTGGCGCCCCGGACGGTTGGCCACGGAAGAATGACCCTGACGACGATGTGTGTTGAACTGTTCAAGAGATTCATATTCTCGTGTATAGCTCTATTTCTTATGATGAGCACAGCAGTCTTTGGAGAGGAAAAATCTCCCTATGAGGGGATCACTGGAAGGCTGCTTGTTCAAACGGACGTTACTTCGCGGGCAAAAGAGTATTCCGGGGTAAGCCAGGACAGCAAGCGTGTCTATGGGGCTCCAGCTGACAGTACGTGGCTTGTCGTCGTTGATGAAAACGAGAAAAAGAAATACGATCGCCTCGGGCAAGGTAGCCTCGTTTTCAGCCGGGATAGAAAGCGGGTGGTGTATGTAGCTAAGCGAGGCAGCAAGCAGCTGGTCATCGTCGATGGAAAAGAGGAGAAGCCCTACGATCGCATTGGGGTGGGCGGTCCTCCGTTCAGTCCTGATAGCAAGCACGTTGCGTATGTTGCCAAGACCGGCAGCAAGCAGGTGGTCGTCATCGATGGAAAAGAGGGAAAGCGGTACGATAGCGTGGGAATGGGCGGCCCTGTTTTCAGCCCGGATAGCAGGCATCTGGCCTATGTTGCGAAGACCGGCAACAAGCAGCTGGTCGTCATCGATGGAAAAGAGGGAAAGCCGTACGACGGCATTGCAGAAAGCGGTCCTCTGTTTAGTCCTGACAGCAAGCACGTTGCGTATGGGGCCGCGACAGTCGATAAACGGTTTGTGGTTGTTGATGGGAAAGAGGGAAAGAAATACGATGGTCTCGGGCTAGGTAGTCTCGTTTTCAGTCCTGACAGCAAGCGGGTGGCGTACGTTGCTGAAGCAGACCATAAGAGGTTTGTCGTCGTTGATGGAAAAGAGGCGAAGCGGTACAACCGCATTGGGGCGAGTGGGCCTGTTTTCAGTCCTGACAGTAAGCACGTTGCGTATGGGGCCGCGACAGCAAGTACGTGGTTTGTGGTCGTTGACGGAAAAGAAGGAAAACGCCACGAAAGCATTGGGACAGGCGGTCCTCTGTTCAGTCCTGACAGCAAGCACGTGGCATATATTGCTGAATCAGGCAACAAGCAGTTGGTCATCGTCGATGAAAAAGAGGGAAAGCGCTACGATAGCATTGCGGAAAGCGGTCCTCTGTTCAGTCCTGACAGCAAGCACGTGGCATATATTGCTGAATCAGGCAACAAGCAGCTGGTCATCGTCGATGAAAAAGAGGGAAAGCCGTACGATGGCATTGGGGTGGGCAGTCCTCTGTTCAGCCCAGACGGCAAGCACGTGGCGTACGTTGCTGAACAAGGCGATGAGTGGTTTGTAGTAGTCGATGGGGGGGAGGGAAGCCATTACAATGGCATCGCGACCCTTGAAGGAGGAAAGGCCGTTTCTGGCTCATTTGATAGCCTCTACTGCTTTTGCATTGAAGACAACGGTATCTATTTAGTGGCGGTAAGAACCTCGTCCATAGTGCGAGCCCCAGATGATGGCCAAGTTGACTCTTCTGGACCGTAACGTTCGACTGCAGACCATGATTGCGTTGTTTTCATTCGTGGGTATCTAAGCTCAGCACGCGCAGTTCCCGATCTTCCCCGTCTCCCTTACCAGGCAGCCCCTAGCTTCTCTTCGAGTGCAGGTATGACGAAATCCATGCCCAGCTCCCGCAGCCGCTTCTTCGTCGGAAGCCCTTCTTCGTTCAGGCCAAAAGCGAGGTACGTCTTCTTTCTCATCTCGAAGAACTTTTCTCGGTCGAGCGACCTCGGCTCACCATATTTGTTGTATATGACTTCATCGAAGAAACGGTCCGGCAGCAGATCATCTCTGGTAGGAAGGTATCCTTCTCTGAGGGAAACGCAGCGCTCCATGATCGAGGCCCTGAGGATCAGGTTCTGCCAATTCCTTTTGCTGAGTTTCCACCCAACGGTACCTTCGAGCATAGGGCGGGCATAGCCTGCGAGGCCTCCAAAATATTTTGGAAAATCTTCGCGCACAAAAAAACAGATAGTAAGGGAGTCGCAGATCACCCGCTCCGGATTTCCGCGCGCACCGTGGAGCTCTCCCACCGGATTCACCACGAGTCCAACGGCATCGGCCATGTTTCCCCGGGGTTCGTAAGACGTGATGGCAACACCCCTGTGGCTGATGGCGTACCGTTTGTCAGCCTTTTCAATCAGCGCTGGTGCAAATTTAAGACCCTCGGCGAGTTTGTCGCCGATGCCCTCGCGGAATGCAATTTTTTTAACGAGCTGGCAGATGGCTTCCACGTTCCCCCAGGTGAGTTCAATATCGTCTAGATCTTCTTTTGTCACTAGCCCGCGGTCATAACATTCCATCATCCAGGCGACGACGCCGGAGACATCCTCTGAGTCCAATCCGAGCACGTCAACGTACGTAGAAAGGTACGTCTGCGGATCGTAGCCTGCAACCATAACGTTTGCGTTCCAGCCCCCCGCGTTATCGTGGCGTATTTCACCGATGGTTGGTGAGAAGGGTGGTTTGCGCCTCATGTAGGGTACCTTACAGCCCACCTGGCAGAGGTTACAGGCGTCGCTCCAGAGTTTGGCGCCTTGTTCCAGTTTCAAAGGATTACTCAGATCGCAGATAGGGTCCCAGCCAAGCTGCTTGTTCTTAATGCCTTCCGTCGTCTTGTAATACCTTGTGGGCATGGTCACGCTGTGGCCCCATCTCCTGGCGGTGACGCGCTCTTCCCAGCCTTCTTTGAGAAATTTGAGAAGCACCTGGTAAATGAGCCGGGGATTCTGGTAAGAAGGCGCCTTGCTCCCCTTGACTGCGATCGCCTTGACCTTCTTCGATCCCATCACAGCTCCCATACCGAGGCGCGCTGCATGATGATAAAAGTCGTGGTCGATAGAGGCATTCCTCACCATGTGCTCGCCAGCAGGACCGATGGCTGCGATCCTGAAGTTCTGATCGTCCAGGTCTTTTCTCAGCTCGGAGCGGAGCGTTTCCTGATGATCTGGGTTGCATTTGCCCCATAGATGCGTAGCATCACGGATCTCAACGTCATCGTCTTTTATGTAAAGGTAAACGGGCTTGTTGGCCTTTCCCTTAAGCAGCAGCCCGGCGTTATAACCCGCATAGATCAGCTCGACGCCGAAGTGCCCGTTCATGTTAGATTTGCCGGGTAAGAGCGTGAGCGGAGACAGGGCGCTCACATTCACTACCGAACCGACAAAGCCGGTCAGAGGTCCGACGCCGAAATAGAGGATATTCTCCGGGCTCAAAGGATCTGTGCCAGCAGGAACACGGTCCCAGAGGAGCTTTGCTCCCAGGCCGCGGCCGCCGCAATAGGTACGCATATCTTTTGTCACATCGACGACGTGCTTCTCTCCGGTGGAGAGATCGACCTCGAGTAAAGTGAACGTTGTCTCGTTCATGAGCGCTTCCCTCCGAATAGCTCTTCCGGGCTGATCTGCGCCACATTGCGGGGAAGCGGGTTGAGCCGTTCGGCGAGACAGGCTGCTTTATCATCCGGGTGGATGCGCTGCAGATGCTGGGGGAACGAAGGCTCCAGAAACTCAAGTGCAAAAGCCGGGCAGACCTCAACGCATTGAGGCTTGCGAACGCCGTCCTTTTCGCAGAGATCACAAACAAAAGTAGCCTTCTGCTGCGACGGGTAGAATCGCGGGATCTGGGCCGGGCAAGCCTTGGCGCAACGCCCGCATTTTTGTCCGAGGCACCGCTCTTCATCCACTACCATATGGAACCGCTCATGATCATAACGGATGACCGGCGGATCGAGAGGACATGACTTCTCACACTCGCGCTCTTTGTCCGGACACTGTGAACAGACATTCTGAACCGACTTGGGGGCCGGAAGAAGGTAGCGGTAGATACGGATCCGCGACAGTTCCCTGTTGATCACCCCATGATGAAACATGGAGCAGGCTATCTCGCAATAACCACAGCCGATGCACAGGTCCCAGCGCGCATCAATAAGCGCAATCCCTTTGGGATAGGGCAAGCTCTCAACGCCCCAACCTTTTTTTCTCTCCAATGCTTTCTCATGCTTTGATTTTTTTCCTTCCTGCACGAATCTAACCTCTCTTTCTGCTTATCAATTGAAGGATGGTCCTGACATGCGTGCTTATCCGCCGCCTGCAAGGCCGAGCACAAAAATTTCCTCCGCTGCGGGATCAAACCGTCTGATAGGAATCGCCTCCTTGCTTCCACTATCCGTCTTAAAGGCAATAACATCCTCTCTCAGATACTTCTCAAACTTTTCACGCGCAGCCTGTACCTCCGAGGGTGAGTTCGCATTCCATACGCACTCCTCATGCCCATCAGAGGTAAGTATTTTAAGACGTCCCATCAGCGCCCGCGCCACACAGAATCTATTCCGCTTTGGAAATCATTGTCAATGGCTTTTTCAGCACGCAAAATAATTGACAACAGTTGGGTCCTGCATCTATCATAGGGTAAACAACTTTGAGAGGAGGGCACGACATGGCGCATGCTAAAACGAGAGGAGTAGTGATCGGCTGCTTGTTATCAGTCTGCGTACTGGTGATCGGATCGAATGTGATTGCGGCGGAACCATCACCTATAAAGGTGGGGCTCCTCCTTCCTTATACAGGAAGTATGCCGCTTCAAGCCAAAGGGATCAATGACGGCGTGGAACTCTATTTTGCAGAAATTGGCCAGAAAGCGGGCGGAAGACCCATCCAGGTAATCAAGGAGGATGATGAAGTCAGTCCCACCGTAGGCTTGACCAAGGCGCGGCGTCTGGTAGAACAATACAAGGTGAATTTCATAGTTGGTCCGGTCAGCAGCGCTGTTGCGTTGGCCATCCACGACTACATCGGCAACCAGAAAGTCGTCTTGATTAACCCTTGCGCCAACACCCGCGAGTTAACAGCGCCTGAAAAAGCTAAGGAAAATGTTTTCAGGGTAATTGAGACTACCGACCAGGCGAATTACCCAATGGGTAAGTGGGTATACAAAAACACTTCGTACCGCAACATGGTCATAACAGCCTCCGATTTTGCCGCCGGGCACCATACGGTTGAGGCCTTTAAGGCCGGCTTTGAAGAAGCGGGCGGCAAGGTAGGGAAAGAGGTGTTCCCAAAGCTGGGCACTATGGATTTTGCTCCATACATGCCCGCGATGGATATCAAGGGCGCTGATGCTGTCTACACGTGGTATGCCGGAACCGATGCAGTCAGATTCGTGCAGCAGTATCAGGAATTTGGTTTGAAGAAACGTATCCCCTTACTGGGCTTTGCAACGCTCGTTGATGATCCTTATCTTGCTACCATTGGGGATGCTGCCCTCGGTATTGTTTCCGTGAGCCACTATGGTTTCACGATAGACACTCCTCAAAACCGCGCCTTCGTTAAGGCTTATAGCGCAAAGTATGGTGAGCCACCTTCCCGCTACAGTGAGTTTGGCTATGTTGCTGCCCAGATGATCGGATCTGCCGCCGATGCGCTAAAAGGAGAAGTCGAGGACAGTTCAAAGGTAGCCAAAGAGATAAGAAGGGTTGCAGGGAAAATCGAAACGCCTTCCGGCCCCCTTGCCTTCGATCAGTACAACCAGCGGATCTCCAATCTCTACGTGCTGAAAGTGGAAAAACGTGATGGGAAACTGGTAAATGTGGTCATTGACCGGATTGGCAGGGTATCCCAGGAGGACACCTGGAAATGGTGGCGGAAGTAATATGCAGCTTTGGAAAAAGCGCAAGAACTAAATGAGTGTGGATGGTTCTGTAGGGGACAGCAGAACATACGAAAGGGAGGAAATTATGACACGCTTCTCGGCCTGTCTTGGCTCTTTCATCGTGGCGTCGTTTGTCATCTCCACTTCTGTTCTTGCAGAGACCAGAACAGCTTCAGGAACGATCGCCCGTGTGGAAGAGACAGGTACGGCGGTTACATTCGTGACAGAGCTGGGTGAGACCGTGGTGGCTGAATCACGCGGCAAAGCGACTGACGTGTATCGGAGGGAAAGGAAGATCGAGTTCAAGGATCTTAAACCCGGTGAGAAAATTTGGGTCATGTGGAGACCGGGCAAAAGGAACGTGATTGCCCTCCTCAAGACAGACCTGGACATCGCGAGAGAGACGGAAGCACTGAAGGAGAAGTTGGCCCGGGCGATCCGCATCCTGAACATGGAGGGACTGGTGGCCTTCTCAGGCCACATCAGCGGCCGCGTCCCCGGTAGTCAGACATTTTTTATCCACCCCGTGAGCATGCCGCGAAGCGAGGTCAAGCCGTCCGACATGTGCGAGGTAACACTTGACGGAAAGCAGATATCCGGCACGGAACGGGTGCCGGACGAAACCGATATCCACGCCGCCGTCTACCGCGCCAGGAAGGACGTAAGCTGCGTGCTTCACGTTCACCCTCACTACATCATTGTCCCGAGTCTCGTGGGAAAAGATCTCATTCCGGTAAGTGGCCACGGTGCGATCTTCGGCGCTAAAGTGCCCGTGTTCCCCCATGCGGAAAAGATCGCTACCCCGCAGCTTGCCGATCAGATGGCGAAGGTCCTCGGGAATGATCGGGCCGTTGTACTCAAGGGGCATGGCGCCGTGATCGCGGAAGGGACGGTTGAGTCCGTAATCACCGCTGCCCTCTACCTCGAAGAGAACGCGCAGCTTCTTGTAGACGCGATGTCGGTCGGCACCCCCATCCCGATGACGCCCGAGGAGCTGAAGGCTGCCGTCGATGAGACCTACCAGCCGACAAGCATCTTTAAGACTTGGGATTATTATATCCAGAAAGGCAAGACGAACGGTATTTTCTGGGATTAAGTGAAGGCGCTCGGCTCGAATGCAAGAGACGACCGGCTCTCGGTGGGTCGCTGCGTTGTACTCCATTCTTAATTAGAGATCCCCAATGATCTCTGTCGGGAGTAGGAGACAGAGCTTGCCGGTCAATGCTGATGTTGCGTCCCCATACCCCGACAGAGATCAAGGCTCTTCACTCACACCGTCGAATAAACCTACCATTCCGCTTTGCAAAAAAAATCCGTGCCAGAAGTGCATCCTTGCGACGAGTGTCTGTCCTCGACACACCCCTTGGATTTTTGCCGCCTTGGGAAGGCGCCACAGCCTCAAAGGACGCTGGCAAACTTAGCGAGCTGCACCCGTCTCTTGATACCCAACTTCTGGTAGATCTTCAGAAGATGGGCCTTTATGGTAGCCGGGCTGATCTGAAGACTGCGGGCCATTTCCTCAGTGGTCAAGCCTTCCACTGCCAGTAACACCACGTCTCTTTCCCGCTGACTGAGCAGTGCTGAAAGACTTTCGTTTTGCACATGACCCTCCGTGTACGTTGTCTCAGCTACACTGAGCCCTACCCTATGACGACATGCAGTCGTTCACTGTTTAAATGCAAAGTTTGCTATTTCATCTCAGGCCTGGGACTGCGAGATTCCGGCAGCCACGTTGCTCTCCCTGGTCGAGTAACCTTTCAAGTTACGTGCCGCGCTCTTCTGCACGATCAATTGATTGTATCTCCCGGCCGGGAAGGCGTTTATGCGGAAAGGCAAAAACCTTGGGAGGTCACTATGAATGGTTCTTCCTTCATATTGATCAGAAAAGGCGTAGGGTATGACCTTCGCGCTAACGTGATCTCTCGAGACTCTCGTTAATCTCGCCGGAGAGAACTTCCTGATCTGCAGTGGAACAGCCGTCGCCGTATGCGCCTTTCTGCCGGCAAGCTGCTGTCAGCTGTTCGTCCGCCACATTTGGGATACCCTTTCTGCTCCTTTCAACAAAACACGCCCCCGAGCGACGGTAAAACCCTGCACTCACTCCGGTCGGTGTGTAGGGAAAACCGTTCACAATCAGGTTCCCGGCACCTACATTCTCATCCATCTACGGCATCTGTTACCATAGATCCGCTCAAACCGGGTGCCGGATTGCAAGGCTCCATGTAAACGTCATGCGGTGGCCTAACCACCCGGCATGTTGTTTGCTTCCGTCTTGGTGGGCACGTAAAGTGCTACCATGGTGATTGGTAAGAGAGATCATTCACGATCAAGACATGAAGGAGTCCCTATGTTAAGCATACATGCTACGACCCCCAATGAGCGCCTGTCCATCATAATTCGGCCCAGATGCCCAAAATGCAAGAAAGAATTCATGCTGAACCTGACGAATTATCTTCCGGGGAAGCATCATGCATGCTATGCTTGCGGCACGGTGACACCATTCGATACTGCACTGGCGGAAAAGGTTCAAACGCAGGCGAAGGGCCTTGAGACATTAATACAAGAAATATTTGAAAGTTTTCACTCTGATTGAGGCATGTTGCGTCGCGTAAAAAAGAAAAACTCGGAAAGATGAGCTGCATCGAGGATTACTTGTCGACTGAAATATAGTAAGCTGTTCTGCTGACTGCGGAGCGGTAGGTCGACTAATCCAATGAGACTGACATTCTTTTCTCGACTGACAATAGGCTACCTCACCATATTTGTCATTATGGGGGCGGTGAGTTCCTATTCACTCGTTAAACTCCACGAGTTACGCACCGGGACCGCCCAAATCATCAACGTTGACCAGCGCATTCTGGACTTCAGGAAGAAACTTGCTGATTCCGTATTGTCTCAGATGGGGTATCAAAAGAAATACCTCATCACCAGAGATGAAACATTCCGCGAACAATTTGTCGCTGCTGAAGACGATTTCATCACGTATCTTACTGAAGCGCTTCGCATTGCCGACACTCCCACAAAAAAAGATTCCCTGAATCGGCTGCAGGCTGCTTATGGGCAGTATCGAGCTTTGCTGCAAGCTGACATGAACTCGGTCAAGAGCAACCGATCCAACGCGGAAATGCTGCATCGGCAAGAAAAGGAAAGGCTGATTGAGAGGATCCTGGAAGAATTAAAGATACTGGAGGCGTCCTCGTATCAGGACATCTATGTGCGGATGAGTGATCTGAGCGAGGCCGGCAGTTCCGCACGGAGACTGTCGATCTTAATGTTCGGCATTGCCGTTGTTCTGGTTATCGGTACCTCCTTCTTCACGACCCGGAGTATAACGAAGCCTCTGATGGTTTTGATCGAGAAGACGAAGGAAGTTTCCCAGGGCATCTTCAAAGGTGATCTTGACATACCCTCGTCTCCAGAAATTTCTGAACTGACAAGCGCTTTTAACACGATGTGCGACAAATTGAAACGTGTAGAAACTATGAAATCCGAATTTTTTTCCAGTATGTCTCACGAGCTGCGAACCCCGCTCACCTCGATAAAGGAAGGAATAGGGCTTCTTCAGGATGGGGTGGGCGGTTCAATGAGCGAGAAGCAGAAGAGGCTTCTCATTATACTCTCGGAGGAGACGCATCGGCTCATCGGCCTCGTGAACTCCATGCTCGACCTGTCCAAAATGGAAGAAGGCATGATGACGTACAATTTCCATCACGAAGAACTCACTCCTCTTATCAAGAGAGTCATTACGGAGACAGGCCCGCTCATGGAGGGGAAAAGGATCACCCTCCAGACAGAGATCGGTGAAGGCCTTCCTTCCTTGAGGCTGGACCGCGAGAGAATACTCCAGGTCTTGCGAAACTTGATCAGCAATGCTGTGAAGTTCACACCCGAAGGCGGGGCAATCCGGATATCGTCCCACATCAAAAATGGAGGGGTGGAGTTTTCCGTGACAGATACGGGTCCGGGGATTCCGAAAGAAAACCTGAAGGCTATCTTTGAGAAATTTCACCAACTTCCCGTCAAGACTTCGGCATGGATGAAGGGCACAGGCTTGGGTCTGGCGATCGTGAAGCACATCGTAGCGGCGCATGGAGGTAACGTATGGGCAGAAAGCGAACCGGGACAGGGAAGTACGTTTACTGTTGTATTGCCGTCCTGACCTGTCTCTTGCTCTCGCAGTGTGCTGATCTGGACAGATCGCCACTAGTTCAGAAGTTGTCGCCCCAGGACGAATCCCGCGAGCATCTCATTCGGGCGCAGGAACTGCTTCAACGGGGCGACTACGGCACAGCCCTGCAAGAAAACCAGAAGGTCTTGTCCCTCTCCGCCGGCAATCCCCTTGCAGATGAGGCGCTGTACAACATGGCACTGATTTATGCCCATCCTGGCAATCCCAAGAGAGATTACGGCAGATCGATTGCTGCGCTCAAGACGCTCATCAAGGAGTACCCGGAGAGCGCCTGGACTGAACAAGCGAAAGTCTGGCTGCAGGTCATGCAGGAAAGTGAAAATGCCAGACGGGTAGCGGCTTCCGTTACACAGGAGAATGACAAGCTCAAACGGATCATTGAGGAATCAAGGAAAGTGGATATGGAAATCGAGGAAATGAAGAAAGAGAAAGCGAGGTAAAGAACCCTTATGCCGTCAGGAAAGATCCTGGTTGTGGATGACGATCGGAACCTTGTTGCGCTGATTCAGATGAGGCTCGAAGCAGCGGGATATGAGGTTATTGCAGCCTTTGATGAGCTTGAGGCAGTCGAACGGGCGAAAGAGCAGGTCCTGGATCTCTCCATCGTTGATCTTCAGCTTGTACAGAAGGATGGCATCTCATTAATGGAGGACCTGCATCGGATCACTCCCCAGATGCCGGTGATCATCCTCACCGCTTACGGAAGCATCGAAAGCGCCGTGGAGGCAATGAAACGGGGCGCGTATAGCTATGTTACCAAGCCGTTTGAACCGCAAGACCTTCTCTTCCAAATCGAGAAGTCCTTGGAGAATTCCCGGCTCTCCTCCGAAATCGAACGACTGCAGGGGCTTTTGGAAGAAAAATATAGCTTTTCCGGTATCATAACCAGAAGCAGCAAAATGCGGAAGGTCATGGAAGCAGTTTCCCGCGTGGCCCGAGCAGAATCCACGGTCCTGCTTCTCGGAGAAAGCGGTACAGGAAAGGATTTGATTGCCAAGGCGATCCATCTGGCCAGCGCCAGAAAAGGAAACCCCTTCGTTGCCGTCAACTGTGCCGCATTGCCGGAACCGTTATTGGAGAGCAGCCTTTTCGGACACGAAAGGGGGGCATTTACCGGCGCCATCCGGAGCGCAAAGGGCCTGTTCCTGCAGGCTCACCAAGGAACCATTTTTTTGGACGAAATTGCAGATATGCCCTTATCGCTTCAAGGGAAGGTCCTGCGCGTGCTTCAGGAGAAACATTTCTACCCTGTGGGCAGTGAGAAACTGACCGAAGTTGATGTGAGGATCATTGCCGCCACCAATAAGAATCTTGAAGAGCAGGTGAAGCAGGGGCTCTTCCGGGAAGACCTTTACTACAGGGTTCATGTCATTCCCATCTATTTACCTTCACTCAGGGAAAGAAAAGAAGACATCCCGCCCCTAGTCGACCATTTCTTAGGGATCTTCAGCCAGCAGACAAAAAAAGCCCTCAAAGGAGTTACCCCCGAAGCCATGCAAAAGCTCATGCTCTACGATTGGCCGGGAAACGTGCGGGAGCTGGAGAATGTAATCGAATATTCCGTGGCCATGAGTGACAAGGATTTTATCACAGAGGATCTGATTCTCAGAACAAGGGGGGGGGCCGTAACGCAGACGCATGTACAGCCCCTGAAAAAAGCCAGAGATGCCTTTGAGAAGAGCTATCTCATCTACCTTCTCGAACTCTCCAAGGGGAAGGTCACTGAAGCAGCACGACTCGCCGGCAAATACAGGGCAGACCTCTACCTTCTTCTGAAGAAGCATAATCTGAATCCCGACAATTTCAAAAAAACGCCATAACGTGTAGGGAATTTCTGCACTCTTTCCTGCTGATCTGTAGGGAAACCCATTCGTTTTTTGTTTCGTAACTGAGGGCGACGGCGTGATCTGCCTTACTGGTGAGCCTTTAGTGGTTGAGGCCCTATTAGGCATAACCCCTGCAGGTAGCTGCCATGAGAATTCAAGGTTGATTAGATCGAGAAACGGAAACGACCTACGGCATCAGCAATCAACTGTTCACCAGACCTAGGCCATATGGTTTAATACCAAAGACCTAATTCTTGATTGACAAGATGGAGCACGGAGGCGGTATAATGGTAAGACAGCGTATTAAGGATAAATACACACTTCACCATAAAGGGTGACCGCGCCGCGGTCACGCCGGGGTAGTCCCCGTTACAGCAGTGCACGGTATGCTTATGATCCGCATCTTTCCCAGGAAATTTGGCTCTCGCCTCCTCCTGATGACCCTCTTCACCGGGCTGATCCCCGTCGTCATTTTCAACCTCTTGATCCAAACATCCGGTGACCACTTCAAGAACGAAATCAACCAGACGGTCCAGTCAGGGCGTGACCAGGAGTGGAGGCGGAGTGAGGCCCTTCTCAGGTTACAGGGAGAGGAACAGATCCGCGCAAAAGCAATGGACGTGGCCGTGCAGCTCAACCTCGTGCTCCGGAGTGTACCTTGGATGACGTTGCAAGACCTCCGGAAGGATAGAAAGTTCCACGAAGTCGCTGTCCAACATGTGGGGCGGACAGGGTACACAACGCTCTACGAGACAAGAACTGGTATCAGCCGTTTTCATCGGGACCGGAAGTACGAGAACGTGAACCTCCGCCGGTTCTCAAAGAGCCTCCCGGCATTCTGGGCAATAGTGAGGAAAAGCCTCAAAGGCAACATCGCCAGCGGGTATTACGATTGGAAAGAGCCGGACGGGAGCGTTCGCCAGAAGTACATGTATGCGATTCCTCTCTCGGTGCGAACTGATGATGGTGTTCGTCTGACCGTCGCGGCAACTGCGTACGTGGATGAATTCACGCAGGCCATCCGTGAGGCTGAAGGTATGCATCGCGATACGACGCGGCTTCTCATGAGTACGGTTAGCACCTCCATACAGGCCTTCCGGAAGACGGGCCTGGTCGGTATGGGTCTTGGAATCGTCGTCGCATCCTTCCTTGCTCTCTGCGTGGGCAGCTACTTCTCCAAGACTATCGGTCGCCTCCGGGATGCGACGAGTCGGATCAACGCTGGTGATTACGCCGTCAGGGTGCGTTCAACGATGTCAGGAGAGATGGGGACGCTTGTTGCTGACTTCAACACCATGGTGGCTCAACTGGAAGCAACAACGGTATCAAAACAGCGTCTGGAGGAGAGCGAAGAAAAGCTCAGGCAGACCAATGCAGAACTGGAGCAGCGCGTCACGGAGAGAACTGTCAAACTTAGCGAAAGTGAGCAGAGGTATCGGGAGCTGGTAGAACTGCTACCGGAAGTGGTTTTCGAGACGGACCTAGATGAACTCTACACGTACGCGAACCGGCAAGCCCTGGAAATGTTCGGGTATACCGCTGAAGAGCTCCGCGCAGGCATCCACATAGAGGATGTGGTGCCTCCGAGAGATTACACGAGGATTACAGAGAATGCACGAAGGATATTGGACGGTGAGGTGCGTCATGGAGATGAGTACACGGTGAGACGAAAGGACGGGAGTGAGTTTCCCGTCTTCATTCGGGCAACTAGAATCGAGCAGGATGGCAAGATTGTCGGTTTACGGGGCATTGCCATTGACTTGACGGAATCGAGAAAGGCAGAGGCAGCGAGATTGCGTTTGGAGGAACACGTCAGGCACGCCCAGAAGATGGAAGCAATGGGCACGCTGGCGGGCGGTATTGCTCATGATTTCAACAATATCCTTGCAGCCATGCTCGGCAACGCAGAACTTGCTCTGGATGATATCCCCAACGATTCAGCCGCTCACCGTAGTGTGGGGCAGGTGGTTAAAACAGGGTTACGAGGAAGGGACCTCGTGAGGCAGATCCTCGCCTTCAGCCGCAGGTCCGAAGGCAATTACACGCCAGTAACATTGGGGCAGCTCGTGAGGGAAACGTTCACGATGCTCAAAGCTTCGCTGCCAAGCAGCGTCATGATGCACCTTGACGTCGCCGTTGAGAACGATACGATTTCTGCCGACCCGTCGCAGATGCAGCAAGTGCTCATCAATCTTTGTACCAACGCGGCATACGCCATGCGGGAGACAGGGGGGAAGCTTGAGGTTTCTCTCCGGAACATTACCCTGAGCGCAGAAGATTTTCTGCCTGAAACAGACATGTCCCCCGGCGACTACGTGGTAATGACGGTACGGGACACAGGATGCGGCATGGACGATACAGTTAAGGCGCGCATATTTGAGCCCTTCTTCACTACCAAGCCGCCTGAAGAAGGGACCGGGCTTGGACTTTCAGTCGTCTACGGGATTGTGAAAAGCCACAAGGGGCGTATCGTCGTTTTCAGCGAGCCGGGCAAGGGCTCGGTCTTCAGGGTTTTCCTCCCGCAAGTGAGGCCGTCGGGCTCACTCGGGCAAGAAGCCGCTGAGCCTGTGCCCCACGGGACTGAGCGCATCCTGTTCGTTGACGACGACGAAGCCTTGGTTGAGACGGGAAGGACCGCAATGGAACGTCTCGGGTATAGCGTGGCCGCTTATGCCGATGCGGCCCAAGCGCTCCAAGAATTCGCAGATCATCCTGATCAGTATGATTTGGTTATTACTGACCAGACGATGCCTAAGATGACCGGCCTCACTCTCGCCGAGAGGCTCTTGGACATACGGTCCGATATTCCAATCATACTCTGCACCGGCCACAGTGAGACCGCATCACCCCAGAAGGCGAAAGAAGTCGGCATCCGTGCGTTCGTGATGAAACCTGTGATGAAGAAGGAGCTGGCAGAAACGTTGCGGCGGGTATTGGACAACCGTTAGTGCTCTCTCTGCTGCATCACTTTATTCTCCAGACATCCACCGTCCCGGAAACACCGTCCACCTTCAATTTCCAGCCACTTTTCGACAAGTAGATCAAAACCTCCGGCCGGTATGCGTGCTGATAGTGGTAAGCGTAGACTGATTGCTGCCAGACCTGACCATTAGCGAGTCGGAAAACCGTTTTGCCGTCCCAGCCATTAAAGGCTCCGTCTATATAGCTTTCAACAAAGGCGAACACCCTTCGCACACGCACGCTACCAACGCCGCTAACCTCCATCAGGTGCGTATCACCCGCCTCCGTAATCTTGACGTTCGGGCGGTAAGCAAAGTGGTAGGTACGCGCAGGGGCATCCTGTTCCCACACCTGTCCGTTTGCGAGTTTGAATACCGTACTCCCGCTCCATCCGAAAAACGGGCCATCGATGTTAGTCCCTGTGACGCGTGAATCATCCTTTACGAACGTACCTTGTGTTTCCATCACGCAGCCCAAAGCCTCCCTTCCGGATTTATTACCGATCATCCAGCTGTCAAGCTCTTCCGAGTCAGCTTGACACTTTACATCCCGAGGTACGTACCCGAAAGCAAATCGGTGTTACCTCGCCACCAGCCGCATCAGACTCGTTGGGCCGTTGATCATGAGCCGGCTGATAGTATCGTGGCCGAAATAGTACGCCAAGGCAATGAGCACCGTCGTTGCAGCCAGTGTCAGGTTAAATAAGTAATCCTTCATCTTCTTCCTCCATCACTGGGACTTGCGTCGCCCCCTCCACCGGCAAAGCCCCACCCGCAAGCGGGTACCCGCTGGCCTCCCCCTCTCACTCGCCGTGCTCGCTACTATTTCCGGCCGTGGAGCGCCAGCAGCAATCTTTCCAGATAAGGATCGCGGTCCTGAACAGCAATAAACGTTTCCTTTCCTGAGTGCGACAGAAAACGTTTCAGCGTTCCGTCTAAAAAGTCGAGCGATGAGGCAATAATCCTGTGGAGACTCTTCACCACTGCCTGTTTCAAGGGCTTCTCATGCCCATCGAGAGGCATAAGTACCTCAGAATCCTTTCTGCTCACGGTAACGGCGGACCATCACGGAACATACCCACGGAAGAACCTTTCGTCAATGAATCCATAGCCCGGGCAAACAGAGGCATGCAAACCGAAAGCACCCTATGAAGAGCATGGAAGACCTGTACATCGGTGACCGGCTCAAGTGTGCTTCGCTGCGATCCAGCCGGAAACGTCTGCTGCGAGATTCTAGGGGTCATGCTATCCTCCTCAGTGGAATCCTATAGGAGATACAAGTTGCGTGCCGCATGCCTTTCCTCCCGATCGATTGGTCTTATTCCCGCGCTGGGAGGGCGTTCAGGCTGAAAGAGTAAGGCCCGTCGCAACTCGGTAATTGTCCTGCGCCGCAGGATTTCGTCCTGGCTGCAGGACTCCTTGCCTGAGGGTAAATACAACAGCACGATGTACGCCGAAAAGGCTCGATACCTAAGTCGGTGCGTACTTGCTGAAACATTCACACTGGGGTGAGGAGTCCGATGTTTCACTTGCCGCAATGATTTGAGATGGTGATGAATAACTACTTGGCTCATAGCCGGGACAAGTAGGTCCGATGAACGATGCAATCAACATGGAGATGCTGTGAAAGTGGCTTAGAGCGGAAATATGCAGAATTATTTCTGTATAATTACTTATTATGCCGTTATGCTATAGCCATCAATACCAAGAAGATAGAGGGAGGTTCTTATGCGGGTTGCAATCTTTGGCACAGGGGGTGCCGGCGGTTACTTTGGTGCACAACTGGCCCGCGCTGGAGAGGATGTAATCTTCATCGCGCGCGGCAAGCATTTACAGGCGATGCAGACGCAGGGTCTTCGAGTGGAAACCTCCAGGGGCGAGATTGTCATTCAGCCCGCGCAAGCATCAGATGACCCTGCACAAGTGGGTACGGTTGATTCAGTGATCGTCGGGGTGAAGACGTGGCAAGTGATAGAAGCGGCACGAGCCATGCGGCCGATGATTGGGCCAGAGACTTTCGTGGTGCCGCTACAGAACGGCGTCGAGGCACCTTCGCAACTGGCGGAAGCGTTGGGAGTGGAGCACGTTTTGGGCGGCTTGTGCGGGACGCTGAGCTGGATCGTTGGGCCGGGCCATATTCGCAGCATCGGCGAAGCGCATTTCATCAAGTTCGGGGAACTGGACAAGCGACCAAGTGAACGAGCCGAGCGCCTTCGACAAGTCTTTGAGCGAGCCGGGGTGAAGGTCGAAGTCCCTTCAGACATTCACGTGTCATTATGGGAAAAGTTCCTGTTTGTAGTCTCTTTCGGGGGAGTGGGTGCGGTAACGCGGGCGCCGATCGGGGTAATCAGCACCCTCCCTGAGACGCGACAGTTACTGGAGCAGTGCCTGCGTGAAATCTTCGCAGTGGCGCGCGCCCGTCACGTTGCGCTTTCAGACGGAAGCGTCGAGAAGTCAATGGCGTTTCTGGATTCTCTTGCACCCAGCGGGACAACGTCGCTGCAAAGGGATATCATTGACGGCAAGCCTTCCGAACTCGAGGCTTGGAATGGGGCAGTAGTGCGTCTGGGCCGGGAAGCCGGCCTGGATACACCGCTTCATGAGTTTATCTATCGTAGTCTATTGCCGCTGGAGTTGCGGGCGCGCGGCAAACTACAGTTTCCTGCGTGATGGAGTGCGATAATGAGACGTGATGTTACTGCAAACTGTGGAGCGTTCATCGCGGCAATTCTCTTTGGCGCCTCGGTTGTTGCCGTCCGGGTTGCCGTTCGAGACATCCCGCCTTTGACGTTGGCAATTTTACGATTCGGACAGGGAGGTCTCCTCTTACTGCTCTTGCTGCTCATCCGGGCACGGGACTTTTTACGCATTAAGGGGCGCGATGTTCCCTACCTTCTCCTTCTCGGAGCCATTTTTTTTACGATCTTCCCGGTAACCTTCAACATGAGCCTCCGTCTGACCGAGGCATCGCGCGGCGCATTGATGCTGGCGACAATGCCACTATGGAGCGTGCTGCTTGCCCGCGCAGCCAAAAAGGAACGGCTCAGCACGCGCCAAATGTGCGGCGTCTTGCTGACCTTCGCAGGCGTAGGGATTGTGCTTGCCGAGCGCGGCTTGACCTTCGGTGGCACAAGGTTATCGCTTGCAGGAGATGCCCTTATGCTGGTGACCGCGCTCTGCGGCGCAGTGTATGGGGTTTTGGCAAAGCGTATGCTAACTCGCTACAACGCACTGACCGTAACAGCTTACACGATGATGTTTGGCACACTCCTGCTTGTGCCGGCCGGTTTTTTCGAAGATCCTTCCTCTGCAATGGCCCGGATGCGTGCTGACACGCTTATGCTCGTATTGTTCCTTGGAATATTCGGCGGAGCCGTTGGTTATTTTCTGTGGACATTTGCCCTGACGCGGCTATCTCCGACGCAGGTTGCGGTCTATGTAAATCTGAACCCGATGGTAGCGACCCTCTTGGGCGCAACACTTCTGGCGGAAAAATTAACTGGCACCTTCATCGCTGGCTTCGTGGCAGTCTTGGGAGGAGTATTACTTGTAAATTTGCGCGGCAGAAGCCAGGTAGAGAGACATCAGATGACAAATTGAAACGTGGCATAAACAGGTTGCCTGTTCCAACCGTAATCTTCACTTTTTCCGAGAACTCGAAAATGCACGAATCGTAGGTGCATTTCTCGCCCATAGCGGCCTCTGGCATTTTTCTTTCTTGTCCACGCCTCATCTTATTCGTGGTATGTGTTTTCGTAACAGGCGAGTTGCGCCGCTTGCGGGTGTTGGATATTGCAGAGAGGAGGCTCACGATCCAGGAACCGATGACCCCTTCACTATCTTGAACCTCATATAACACAGTTTTGAGGATGAGCGATTTATACTATGGGTGGTGCACACGCGATGAACCTGTCACCCGGTTTTGGCACGACAGATGCAGGGCTTTGTCTATCCTGCCGTTGTGGGGAAAATAGATTGGGACAGCTTATTCAAATCTCGCAGAAGCGAAGGTGGGCTGTCGGCGGACGCTATAGAACAGAGACTATGTGCACGTTACCTAGCATTGAAATAAGTAACCGATTCAAAGTCCATTTCAGAATAGCTGGCCCCGTGGTAAGCCTCCTCGTTCTCGTTATCACCCTTTTTTTGACGAACACATGGTTCAATTATAACGACGCAATCGAAATAATGGGTGCCGATGATACCGTGAGCTATAGGGCGCTTGCGGAGGCTTGGCCGGGCTTGCCTGCCGATACGCTGCCGTTTCATCGTGCTCAGCGGCTGGCTATCCCATTTGCGCTGGGTGGCATAGCCAGTGTGACCGGTTGCTCTCTGGAGGCCGTATTTCTCGGTGCAACGTTATTATCCTGTGCGGTGATTCTGCTTTTGATGTACAGGATTTTCGTCTTTCTGTCGCTTTCGATTGCACAACGCCTGTTTTTGTTCGCCCTTCTTGTCTTCAACCCTTTTATCTTCCGCCCTTACCTGGCAGCACCATTTATGGTGGTAGATTTGGTATTTGTTGTTGGCCTCAGTCTCTTGCTCTGGGGTTTATTGACAAATCGGCATACGCCAGTGGCTCTGGGGATAGCAGTGGCGGCGCTGGGACGCCAAACGGCGATGGCGATACTGCCGGTTATCGTGGTGTGGTTTGTTACACAGAAACCTGGAAAGCCAGACCGCCTGAAGAGTCTGCCTTTTATGTTATTGATCTCGGTAGAGGCTGTGGCCATTTATTGCATCACGGGTCTCTTAGCGTCCGAGATTAGTGAAAGGAATGAGAATCTCGAGCATTTGACAGGCCTATTCTATTGGTTTGCGAATTGGTCTCCCGGGGGATTACCGGTTCTTCTTGAGTTTGTTTTTCGCGGACTCAGCTCGTCTACAGCGACCTTAATGATCTTGGGGATAGTTTATTGGCGAAGCAGAAAGCAGATTGCTTTGCCTGCGCGTTTCTGGCTTTTGTTGCTGCTTGTCGGATCGATCTGGGCGCAGCCGTTTCTGGCCGGCCCCGACATAACCGGTGGCAATACGGTTCGCCTTTGCGCTCTGGGATTCGTTCCGCTATTGACCGCAGTTGGCGTTGTACTGAGCCATAGCCGGCTGCTTTCAGAGGTAAACTCACCATCGCTTATGGTACTGACTTTTTTGATTATTGCGGGGTCGTTCCATCACCTGACCAGCAAGGTGGGCGAGGCCTTACATTACGGAATGGCAGGTTTCGCAGTAGTACACTGCGTGCTGGCGACCCTCACGGGAATCGTTGTCTTTCTCCTGAGCCAACCCCAGCCCGATGCCTCAAGAACACAGCAAGCGCGGGAAAGCACCAGAGAACGTGCCGGATGATTAGCTTTAGTTACCTATTTTATCCGGAAATGTGGAATCTTCACAAGGTCATGTCGGCGCTGCATTTGAGCAACTGACGATCCCGTTAAACCATCATAGGCCAGCGATGGTGGCCAAGGTTTCGATCCCTGTTCGGGCCGTTTATTCGTGCACCGTTACTCCTTTCACCCGGTTCATATATAATTAACGCATTATTCACCGTTTCTTAACACGAGCGTGATATAAAGCCTGAAACTAAGCCCAACCAGTGAAGGAGCAGACTATGAAGAGGTTCTCCAACTTCACGGTAATATGCGCGCTGTTGTTCGCGGTGCTCTTAGGGACCACCAGCGCTCTTGCCGACGCCTGGAAGTTCGCGGTCATGGGCGATACCCAGTGGACGTGCCCAACTGATCCGGCGGGGCAGAACCCCAACGGCGTCCCAGTTTCGATCATCAACCAGATCAACCGACGGCTCATCGAGCAGGGCGTCAAGTTCGTCGTCCAGGTGGGAGACCTGACCGAGAACGGCAACGACGCTGGCATAGTAGTAAGGGCACGTGCGGCACAGCAGCTCTACACCGCGGGCATCGGCTTCTTCCCCATGCGCGGCAACCACGAGACGTCTGCAAAGCCCGATGGCAGCAATAGCTTTGCGATACCGGCTATTCAGAGCAACTTCCCACAGACACGCGGAGTCAGCAACGCTTTCGGCGCGACGAATTTCAGCAGCCCCACTGCGGTCAGTGCCGACCTCGATGGCATGAGTTATTCTTTTGACTATGGCAACGCCCGTTTCGTGATTATCGATAATTGGGCAACGCCCAGCAAAAGAGTCGACGCGGCCGACTACCGCTATGGCTACTCTATTGCAGATCAGCAGAGCTGGATCAGTAACCGTCTTAATAAGAACACACGGGGCACGACGCACGCCTTTGTTTTCTCCCATCAGAACCTCATAGGAGAAAACCACCAGGATTCGATCTTCACGGGCTACACGAATGAGAAGCCGGCTATGCAGAACGACTTTCTAGCGAGTCTTATGAACAACGACGTCAAGTACTATATCAGCGGCCACGACCATATCCATCAGCGTTCCATCGTGGCCAGCCCGGACGGCAGTTCCAAAGTCGAGGAGCTCATCGCAGCTCCCAACAGCAGCAAGTTCTACACGCCCAAGTCCCTGACCGACGGCAAGTGGTACGGCCAGAAAAGCCGCGAAACCTCTCTTTCCCAAGAAATGTACACGATCGGTTACTATATCTACACCGTTGACGGGCCCCGCGTGACCGTCGATTACTACTCGGACGACCATGGCAACTGGGCATCCGACAAGTGCTACCCTGACGGCACAACGCCCCAGTCATGCACGGTGGCCGGTAACCACATTACCCCCACGTTCAACTTCGTGAAGAAGGAAACCTGGGGGTACAGCCAGAATGGTAAGGAAATTCTGGTGCCTCAGGGAGGAAGCTACGTGTTGACCGATGACACATCCGGAGCCGCTGCGAACGGCGAATCGGGTTATGGGCGCACAACGGCCAAGATCCTGAGCGGTACCAACGGCAGTGTCAAAAAGGATTACAACGACCGGCAATTGACCAAGCCCGTCGATACCGGGTGGGCACCCAAAGACAACAATCTCCTTGCAAGCGATATCTTTACGCTCTGGGGTATGGCCGATTTGGGTGCCGGCAAGACCGATGCCTATGTCCTTTTCATAACGTACGACCCGCATCTGGCCAAGCATCCCGGCAAGGGCAGTTTCGGCATTGGCGCCAAAGACGTCAAAAGCACCTGGGTCAATGCCGTTAACAACAACGTCGGCGGGACCAAGAAGTTTGTAAAAGGCCCATGGAAGTCGAGCTATGGTCTCGGCACCTACGGTGTCGACCGGCGAACGAAAACCGCATGGGCGGTCGTGAACTACAATGCCAGTTTTGCAGTCGCCAACGGAATTGAGCCGGCACCCGGTCATGGGAAGTAGAGATTCTGGAGGCAGTCATCGGCTTGAGGATAACGGCGCAGAGCGCTTCCTCGAGATGACTTTAGGGTCCATCCGCAATCCGCTGTCGTTCTCCTTCGAGTAGTGTCCTAATAAGGGATGGGATAAAGCAAATTAGGACACTACCGCAGCGCCTCGGCCCTTGACTTACAAAGGGTTTCGCCTTTATAATAATGCTCCTTAATCGGGGGCAATCATGCGACATACTGAGTGTGGAAGGCTTACTTCAGGGGATATAGGTCGGGACGTTGTACTCGCCGGGTGGGTATTCAGACGACGTGATCACGGAGGCCTCATCTTCGCGGACCTGCGCGATGTGACGGGCATTACCCAAGTGGTTTTCTCTCCTGAGATCGCGCCTCAAGCACACGCTGCCGCGCACGAGATCAAGCAGGAGTATGTCGTAAGGGTGGAGGGCAGCGTCTCGCAGAGGCCGGAAGGGACTGAGAACAAGGATCTTCCGACCGGTCAGATAGAGGTCTACGTCAGAACGCTCGAGATACTCAACACCTGCAAACCTCTTCCCTTTCAGTTGGAAGAGGACGAGGAGCCCAATGAATCACTCCGTCTGAAGTACCGCTATATTGATATGCGCAGGCCGCAGGTGCAGAAGGTCTTTGTGGAGCGCAGCCGGGCCCTGCAGGTCTTGAGAAATTTTCTGGTTTCCCAGGGCTTTTTCGAGATTGAAACACCTTTTCTCACGAAGAGCACACCTGAAGGGGCAAGGGACTTTATTGTGCCCAGCAGGCTTAACGCGGGCCAGTTCTACGCCCTTCCACAGTCGCCGCAACTGTTCAAGCAGATATTGATGGTTGCCGGGTTCGACAGATACTTTCAGCTCGTGCGCTGTTTCAGAGACGAAGATCTAAGGGCAGACAGACAGCCCGAGTTCACCCAGTTGGATCTCGAGATGAGCTTTGTCGATGTTGATGATGTGGTGACAGTCAGCGAAGGTATCATAAAAGTAGTCTTTGAGTCGCTGCAGGGCAAACCGTTGCAAACACCGTTTATACGAATGGATTTTGACGAAGCGATGGAACGCTACGGCACGGACAAGCCGGACCTGCGCTTCCAACTTCCCATGGTTGAACTCACGCATATCTTCCAACAGACCGACTTCGGCGTTTTCAAGAAGGTCTGCTCAGACGGGGGCGCGATCAAGGCAATAACGCTGCGAGGCCGGACCCTTTCAAGAAAAGATCTCGACGACGCAGTGGACATGGCAAAGGGTATGGGCGCCGGCGGGCTCATATGGATGAGAAGAGACGCGGGGAAGCTTCAGTCGCCTGTCGTGAAGTTCCTATCGGAAGTAGAGATAACGGGCATTGATCGGGCGTGCGACCTTCATGACGGGGACGTGCTCTTTGTCATGGCTGACGCCAGAGACAAGGTGAATGAATTGATGGGGAAGTTCCGCCTCTACCTGGGCACGAAGTATGACCTGGTGAACAAAGATACCTTTTCATTTCTCTGGGTCGTGAATTTTCCTCTTCTGGAATACAGCGATGAGGAGAAGCGTTACGTGGCGCGCCATCATCCTTTTACATCGGCAAAAAATTCTATCGTCGATTTCTCCGGTGATCTGGGATTGATACGCGCGAACGCTTACGATCTCGTGCTTAACGGGGTCGAGATCGGCGGTGGCAGCATCAGGAATTATCGGAGAGATGAGCAGATGGCCATGTTTCGGCTTTTGCAGATCGACGAGGAACAGGCTAGTGAGCAGTTTGGTTTTCTGCTGGAAGCCCTGGAAATGGGCGCGCCTCCGCACGGCGGGATCGCTTTTGGTTTTGATCGGATACTCATGATGCTCATGGGGTTGGAGAGTATACGGGATGTGATCCCTTTTCCCAAGACACAGAAGGGCACATGCCTTCTATCAGGGGCACCGGCCAGGGTTTCGCAGAAGCAGTTGAACGAACTGAAGATCAGGACGGTTACGGTTAAGGAGTAAAAAGAGGGAGGATGGCAGTGAAGAAGAGCAAAGGTTTTATCTTCAAGAACATCGTCAAGAATACGAAATATCCCTTGATCGATGTGGAGCAGCCGGAACTCTTTCGGAGCATATTTCCTTACACCGAGATGGTAAAAGTAAATTTCGACCACAAGATCGAGCTGATTGATCCGCCGGATGAAATCTACATCACGGACACGACGTTCAGAGACGGCCAACAGGCGCGTCCGCCCTTTACGGTTCAACAGATCGAAGACCTTTACGATTTTCTGCACCGTCTTGGCGGGCCACACGGTGTCATCAGGCAGTCGGAGTTTTTTCTCTACACGGATAAGGACAGGGAAGCAGTAGAGCGGTGTCTGGAGAAGGGCTACAAGTACCCTGAGATTACCGGATGGGTGAGGGCCAACAAAGAAGACCTGAAACTCGTTAAGGAGATGGGACTCAGGGAGACCGGCATTCTTACGAGCGCTTCGGATTACCACATTTTTCTCAAACTGAAAAAGACGAGGTCTGCGGTTTTCCGGGATTACATAAAGATTGTGGAGAATGCACTGGAACATGAGATCATCCCGCGCTGTCACTTTGAAGACATAACGAGGGCCGATATATACGGGTTTTGCGTTCCCTTCGCCCAAGCGCTGATGACCATCTCCGAGGATGCAAAGGTGCCGATAAAGATCAGACTGTGTGACACGCTAGGCCTCGGCATAACCTATCCCGGTTCAGCGCTTCCCCGCTCCATAGGGAAAATCATCAGGGCCATGATCGACGACGCAGGTGTGCCTTCTGAATGCCTCGAATGGCACGGTCACAACGACTTTTACAAGGGATTTATCGGCGCGGTGAGCGCCTGGCTGTATGGGTGTACGTTCGTGAACGGCACATTACTCGGCATAGGGGAAAGAACCGGCAACACACCGATAGAGGGACTCATCATGGAATACATTTCCCTCGCAGGTGAGGATAATGGCTGCGATACCACGGTAATTACCGAAGTGAGGAACTACTTCGAAAAGGAGTTAGGACAGCACATCCCGCGAAATCAACCTCTCGTGGGTTCTGATTTCAATGCTACGTCGGCTGGTGTCCACATAGACGGGCTCGCCAAGAACGAGGAGATTTACTCATCCTTCGACACAAAGAGGATCCTCAACAGGACCCTCACGATAAACATTACTGATAAATCGGGCCTCTCAGGCATCGCCCACTGGATAAACGCTCACTTTGCGCTCACGGGACAGGACAAGATAGAGAAGACCCATCCGAGTGTTGCGAGGATCAATAAGTCGATCGTGCAACGGTACGAACAGGGCAGGATAACCTGTATGTCAGATGAGGAAATGGAGCATCTCGTGCGTCGATACATGCCTCAAATATTCCCGTCTGAATTTGATATCTTGAAGAAGCGGGCTTTCGACATGGCAGCCCACCTCATCGAGCGGTTTATCGAGGATACGGGAGTCAAGAGCATGATGCCGGAAAAGCAGGAAGATGTGTTGAAGGGACTCGTGGAAGAGTTCCCCTACATACAGTTTGCGTATGTTGTCAATGCCGAGGGCGTAAAGGTAACGAGAAACATTACGCAGGTTGTTGACAAGGCAAAGTACGCCAAAATAGACTTGCACGAGGATTTTTCGGACAGAGAATGGTTCATAAACCCGATGAAGACAGGCAAAGTGAGCGTGACATCCCTTTACACATCGCGCATCACGGGCGCTCTATGCGTGACTGTTTCCGGACCGATTCGGGATGACACGGGGGAGATCCTGGGAATTCTGGGACTCGACATACGGTTCGAAGATTTGACCAGAGCTGAGGAATAATGATGGAAGGCTCGATTCGGATTCATGCGGAGACCGAGGCGGCAGTGAGGAGCCCCACCCGCAAGCGGGTACCCGGGTGTACTCAGAAGTACGTCGAGGAGAGCGACGCAGCACACCCGCCGGGGGCGGGTACCCGGAAGGTATACACATGAAGGCGAATCGGGGAAAGACGTTAGCGGAAAAGATACTGAGCATGAGAAGCGGTCTCGACGCCCACCAGGGCGAATCGGTGATCGCGCGCGTTGACAGGATACTGCTGCAGGATGGCACAGGCCCACTTGCCACAAGGGAGTTCAAGGCCATAGGGTTCAAAAAGCTGTTTGACGGTGAGCGGGTAAATTTCTTTCTTGATCACGCATCGCCAAGTCCTCGCCTGGAGCTCTCGAACGATCACATGCTGATCCGGAAATTTGCCGAAGATTTTGGCGCACGAGTCTACGACGTCGGGGAGGGCATATCGCATCAGGTGATGGCTGAAGCGCATGTTTCCCCGGGAGAGGTGCTCATCGGGTCCGACTCTCATACGTGCACGGGTGGAGCGCTCTGCGCTTTTTCTACGGGTATGGGCTCCACGGATGTGGCCGTGGCCATGGGTCTTGGGGAGACATGGTTCAGGGTACCGGAGACTCTCAGGTTCGAACTCTCAGGTACCTTTCAGAAAGGTGTCTGCTCAAAAGATCTGATGCTCTCAATAATCGGTATGATCGGCGCAGACGGAGCTACCTATAAGTCAATGGAATTCGCAGGAGACGGAGTCAGCCGTATGGGTATGGAGCAAAGGCTTACTATGTCCAATATGGCGGTGGAAGCCGGTGCAAAAGTCGGCTTGTTCCCATCTGATGCGGTTACCAGGGAGTATCTCAAGGAGAACGGGAGAGAGAAGGCGTATACCGCTATGGAACCCGACGTTGACGCAGTGTACGAAAAAGTTTTCCGGATTGATCTTGCCTCTCTTCTTCCGACGGTGAGCCTGCCGCATCATGTGGACAACACGAAGACCCTGGATGATGTTTCTCTCAGAGACAAGCGTGTTGACCAAGTCTTTATCGGAACCTGCACGAACGGTAGGATCGAGGATCTCCGCATTGCGGCAGGCATTCTAAAGGGAAAGAAGAAAGCAAAAGGCGTGAGACTGATCATCTGCCCGGCGTCCCAACGAGTCTATGCTCAGGCCCTTGCGGAAGGCCTGTTTACGGGCCTCGTGGAGGCCGGTGCTGTGATTCTCCCGCCGGGCTGCGGCCCGTGCATAGGCGTCCACGGCGGAGTGCCCGGCAATGGAGAGGTCACTGTTTCAACGGCAAACAGGAATTTTCTTGGTAGGATGGGCAACCCGGATTCTGAAATCATCCTTGCCTCGCCTGCAACAGCCGCTGCCAGCGCCTTGTCTGGAAGACTCGTGGATCCGCGGGAGGTCTTCTGATGGTTATGAAGGGTAGGGCGTGGTCGTTTGGTGACAATATCTCGACGGACCAGATTATTCCCGGGCGATTCTTCCACCTCAGGTCGGATCTGAATGAGCTGGCCAAGCACGTATTTGCGGATATTGCGCCCGGTTTTCATGAGAAGGCGCAAGAAGGCGACATCATTGTAGGCGGGCAGAATTTCGGACTTGGGTCGAGCAGGGAGCATGCCCCGATCGTTATAAAGCGGGCAGGAATAAGCGCTGTGGTGGCCAAGTCATTCGCCCGGATCTTTTATCGAAATGCGATCAACGTGGGTCTCGCTGCCATCATCTGTGATGTGGATGGTATAGACCAGGGAGACGAATTGGTGGTGAAGATACATGAAGGGTTGCTCATGGATAAGACAAAGGGCCTGGAAAAGCGCTTTAATCCTCTTCCTGCAATCATGCAAGAGATCCTGAACCAGGGCGGGCTTGTCAATTACATCAAGAAGCAGGGAGGCTTTCGCTAACGTGGCAGAGCGCGTTCTAGTTCTTTATATTCAGGGAGACGCGGTAGGTGCGGACATCTGGGCTGCTTCGCACGAAGTCTTCGAGGAGGCCGTGCGCAAGGCTTACGGAGGAGCAAAGCGCATCGAGTGGATGGAGCTGGTCGCGGGAGAGAAGTCTTTGGCCAGGGAAGGAGTTCTTCTGCCGGAAAGCACGCTCACCAGTATCCGGCAGCACAAAGTGGCCCTGAAGGGTCCGCTCACAACGCCGGTGGGCGGCGGCTTCCGCAGTATCAATGTTTTTCTGAGACAGATATTCGATCTCTACGCATGCGTGCGGCCGGTGAGATACTTTGACGGACTTCCCAGCCCGCTCAAGCATCCGGAGCATGTTGATTTTGTCATCCTCCGTGAGAACACGGAAGATGTTTACAGAGGAATCGAGTGGGAAGAGGGGACGAGAGAGGCCCGGGACATACTCACCTTTCTGAGAGAGCAGGTGAATGTCGTGCTTCCCGGTGACACGGGCTTAGGGCTGAAGCCTATAAGCAGGGGCAGCACGAGGCGCTTTGCAAAGTGGGCCATCGAGTACGCGATCAGGAATGGAAGAAGGGCCATCACCGTGGTTCACAAGGGCAACATCATGAAATATACTGAAGGGGCGTTTCGGAAGTGGGCCTATGAAGTAGCAGAGGAGCATACGAAATGGCTGACCTTTGATCACGAGGAGGGCAAGATCCGCTTCAACGACAGAATCGCGGACAACATGTTCATGCAGGCAATCCTGCGCCCCGAGGAGTATGATATCCTGCTCTGCCCGAATCTGAATGGTGATTACCTATCGGACGCATGTGCTGCTTTAATCGGTGGACTGGGCGTGGCGCCCGGCGCCAACATAGGCGATGAGATCGCGATATTCGAGCCTACCCATGGCAGCGCCCCGAAGTATGCAGGTAAGGACATGGTAAATCCCACATCCTTCATTCTCTCAGGTTGCATGCTCTTTCGCCACATCGACCTTCCAGAGGCGGCCAATCTTGTTGAGCGCAGCCTCGAAGCCACGATAAAAGCCGGATGTATGACCTACGACCTGGCGCGTCAGATGGAAGGAATAAGGCCTGTCTCGTGCTCGAGGTTTGGCCGCGAAGTAACAGAAAGGATAGCAAAAACGTGATAGAAGACATAAGAAGCCGCATAGAAGCTCTTCAGCAGAGAATGGAAACTCTCAGAGGGTATCTTTGACCTCCCTACTACGCGAAAAAAGATAGAGGAATGCGATAACACCATAGCCAGGCCTGATTTCTGGGAGGACCAGGAAAAGGCTCAGACGATGCTTAAGGAGCGTGCACGTCTCCAGGCCGAGGCCGAGGCGTGGGAGGCTAAAGAGAAGGAGCTTGAGGAAATCTCCATCCTCCAGGACATCGTCAAGGAAACAAGCGACCCACAGGACGCTGCGGAGCTTGCGGCGAGGGTCGACGGACTCGACAAGCTTCTCGGCCGCTATGAGATAGAACGCATGCTTGGCGGAGAGACCGATAAGGAGAACGCGATAGTCTATATTAATGCGGGTGCGGGCGGCACTGAGGCACAGGATTGGGCGGAAATGCTCTTCAGAATGTACCTCATGTGGTCCGAGAAAAAGGGCTTCGATACACAGGTGGTCGACATCCTGCCGGGGGAAGAGGCAGGCATAAAGAATGTCACGTTCATCGTCTCTGGCCCCTATGCTTACGGATACCTGAAATGCGAATCGGGTATCCATCGCCTGGTGCGCGTCTCCCCCTTTGATGCGAACAACAGGAGGCACACCTCGTTTGCCTCTGTGTATGCGTACCCCGAGCTTCCCGAGAACGTGCAGGTTGACATCAAAGAAGAAGACCTCAGGATAGATACCTTCAGGTCGAGCGGTCCCGGAGGCCAGCACGTGAACAGGACCGAATCGGCTATTCGTATCACCCACATTCCTTCGGGTATCGTGGTACAGTGCCAGAACGAAAGGTCGCAGCACAAGAACAAGGCGATCGCGATGGCTATCCTGAAGTCGAGGCTGCACGAGCTGGAAAAGAGAAAACAGGAAGAGAAGATGGCTACCCTGAATAAAGAGAAGAAGGAGATAGCGTGGGGCAGTCAGATCCGTTCCTACATACTTCATCCCTACAAACTGGTCAAAGATCACAGGACCAAGGTCGAGGAGCATAATGCGGAGAGCGTACTGAACGGAGAGCTTGACCCGTTTATGAATGCGTGCCTTTTGTACTTGACTTTTGAGCAGAAAAGCGATTAATTACTAAGAAATGGAAGGACTTTTCGGCGATAACAAACTTGGAGAATTGGAGGAAAAAATAGATGCGCTTGTGGCAAGTTACAGGGGCATCAAAGGCGAAAAGGAGAAGCTGGCAGCCAGGATTGGCTCTTTGGAAGTAGAGAATCGGGAATTGAAGCAGAAGATGGCGGAGATTCAGAGTGAAAAAGAGATTGTCATGCGCAAAGTGAAAAGCATTCTGGAGAAAGTGGAGAAGATAGAAGGGTGATGGGTAAGCAGGACGGACAGGACCGGAAGGGCAGAAAGGTTGAGGTAAACATCCTGAACCAGGTCTACACGTTTGTGGGAGAAGATGAGCAGCAGATTGTTAGGGCGGCGGAGTTTGTAGACGCTAGAATAAGAGATGTTATAAAAGATTACAGCATCGTCAATACTTTGAACGCTATGATGATGGCCATGATGCGAATTGCAGCTGAGTATCTGGAAGCGAAAGACAAAGTAGAAAGAGTGGAAGATCATACGCTGAGGCTCTTGCAGAAAGTTGAAGAGTTCGATGTACCCTGCGGTGTACGTGATAGATGGCAAACTTAGAGCCAACACCTCAGAACCGGGAGCTTTCTCTAGTCGCCGTGCGCAGACCCGCCTTGTGCGGGCAGCCTGACGCGACAACGAGGCACCCACTTTGCTTGAGAGGTTCAAGAATTGCTGTTTACACGGCATCGCGGGGCTCATTTAGTAGGGGTAGTGTTGAGGAAAACGAACGTTGACATAAATAGTTCAAGCGTCGTATGGGGGCTTCAGACATAGGTTGTCTACCATAACGTAACCGGCTACGTTTCCTCGTACTACCCCCTTGCAAGTCGTGCGGAAGGGGGTGCTATTGAATACAATCCTTATAATCGAGATCAGTGTCGTCTGCATTGTGGGCCTCTGTTTAGGCTACGTTGTTGCCTCATTGGTCCAGCGCAAGAAGGTAGGGGAATACGAATCGATTGGCAAGAAGATCCTGGATGATGCAAAAAAAGAGGCTGATGTGCTCAAAAGAGAGGCATCGGTGCAGGCCAAGGACACGGTCCTTCAGGCCAGGAATGAATTGGAACAGGAGATAAAAAGCAGGCGGGCGGAAATCCAGAGTGTAGAAAAACGGCTTTCACAAAAGGAATCGAACCTTGACAAGAAAGGTGACCTGCTGGAGAAGAAGGAAGATGATCTGTCAAGGAGGGAACGCGGCATCTCGAACAAAGAGGGGCAGCTGGAGAACAAGATAAAAGAGCACGACTTCCTTATTAAGGAGCAGAGGGTCAGGCTGGAGAAGATATCAGGGCTGACAACAGAAGAAGCAAAAAAGATGCTGCTCCAGACGCTGGAAGACGAGGCCCGGTATGAGGCTGTGAAACTGGCTAAAAAAATCGAGGAAGATGCGCGGGAAAAGGCGGACAAAAAGGCGAAGGAGATCATTGCGTTAGCGATTCAACGTTATGCCGGTGAGTACGTGGCCGAGGACGCCGTATCCGTAGTTTCGCTTCCCAACGAAGAGATGAAAGGGCGTATCATCGGGAGGGAAGGGCGAAACATACGGGCCCTGGAAGCGGCAACGGGCGTGGACATCATCATAGATGATACACCCGAAGCGGTAATTCTCTCCTGTTTTAATCCGATTCGGCGCGAGGTAGCGCGTACTGCCATAGAACGGCTTATAAGCGACGGCAGAATACACCCGGCACGGATCGAAGAGATAGTCTCTAAAGTCGCTGAAGAACTGGATGACAAGATCAAGTCGGCGGGCGAGCAGGCCGTTTTTGATGCGGGCGTGCACAACGTTCATCCGGAAGTGGTAAGACTTCTGGGGAGACTGAAGTTCAGGAGCAGTTATTCTCAGAATGTATACCAGCATTCTCTCGAGGTCGCATTTATCTGTGGAATCATGGCTGGAGAGTTGAAGCTAAACATAGCAGGGGCAAAGCGTGCCGGTTTGCTGCACGACATCGGCAAGGCCGTTGATCATGAGGTTGAAGGGTCCCATTCTGCTATCGGCGCTGATCTGGCCAAGAAGTACGGAGAGAGCGACGAGATTGTCCACTCGATCCTTGCTCACCATGAGGAAGTGCCCATGACGAGCCTCATCGACGTGATTGTCCAGGCAGCAGACGCTTTATCAGGGGCAAGACCGGGGGCGCGTAAGGAGATGCTGGAGACTTACATCAAACGATTGGATGAGCTGGAAAAAATCGCGAGCAGTTTCACCGGTGTTGAAAAATCATACGCCATTCAGGCGGGCCGTGAAATCCGGATTGTCGTGAGCAGCGATAAGGTTACAGATGACGGAATTTTTGTTTTGTCGAAGGACATCGCGAAGAAGGTGGAGACGGAGCTCTCCTACCCTGGACAAATCAAGGTGGTCGTTATCCGGGAAACGAGAGCCGTAGATTATGCCAAATGATGCCCTTATCGTTGTTTTCATAGGTGATGTCATCGGGAAGCCGGGCCGGGAAGCTGCTATCCGGTATCTCAAGGGGGCTCATGCGGACTTCAAAATCATCAACGGTGAGAACCTCGCAGGCGGCCTCGGTATAACGCCAAGCTTGGCCGAAGAGATGCTCGCAGCCGGTGTCGACGGCATTACAACGGGCAACCACGTCTGGAAAAAGAAGGAAATCATCCCCTACCTGATGGGGCAATCCAGGGTGATTCGCCCCCTTAATTACCCTGAGGGGGTGCCCGGTTTCGGCTATACCCTTCTGACGAAAAATGGCAGGCAGCTTTATGTGGCAAACATAGAAGGACGCACCTTCATGAACCCTTTGATCTGCCCGTTTCGTGCGATGGAAGAGTTCATAACGTTGAAGAGGGAGGGCATCCCAGCCATTGTAGATTTTCATGCAGAAGCGACTTCGGAAAAGATTGCGATGGGGTGGTTTCTCGACGGGAAGGTCGCTTCTCTTGTGGGAACGCACACGCATGTGCAGACAGCCGATGAGCGTATTTTACCCAAGGGAACTGGTTATATCACCGATGCCGGCATGACAGGGCCCACTAACTCGGTCATAGGCATGGACAAGGAAGCCATCCTGGAGCGCTTCCTTACTAATCTGCCGCAGAAATACGAGGTGGCGAGGGGAGACGTAGAAGTCCAGGGCGTGCGTATCACTATCAACCAGGCCACAAACCTCTGCATCAGCATCGAACGGATCAAGGAGAAAGTAGGTTAGAGTGGGTATTGGCCGGCGTATTGACCCGGGCATCGAGAAGGAACTGGAGATCCTGAAACGGGGAATGGTCGATCTCATCAGCGAGAACGAACTCAGGAAAAAGCTTGCTGATGCGCGGGCACAGAAGCGGCCATTGCGTGTGAAGCTAGGTATGGATCCCACCGCGCCTGACCTTCACCTGGGCCACACTGTCGTGCTTCAGAAACTGAAACAGTTTCAGGAACTCGGCCACGTCGCTATCTTTCTCATTGGAGACTTCACAGGTATGATAGGTGATCCGACGGGACGGGTCGAGACGCGGCCGGTGCTGACGAAAGAAGAGTTGATGCAGAACGCGGAAACATACAAGAAGCAGGTGTTCAAGATCCTTGACCCTGAAGCCACCGAAGTGCGCTTCAACAGTGAGTGGTTCGAGGCCATGAACGCGGCCGACATGATCAGGCTTTGCGCGCAATACACTGTGGCGAGGATGCTGGAGCGGGAAGATTTCAGAAACCGTTACCAGAACAACCTCCCCGTCAGTGTGCATGAGTTTCTCTATCCGCTGGTACAGGGGTACGATTCGGTGGCGCTGAAAGCTGACGTGGAGCTGGGGGGTCACGACCAGATTTTCAATCTGCTTGTGGGCAGGGACATCCAGAGGGCCTACAGGCAGGAGTCGCAGGTAGTGCTCACGGTGCCGCTCCTTGAGGGCACGGATGGCATTAATAAGATGAGCAAAAGCTACGGCAACTATGTTGGCATAGATGAATCGCCTGATGTGATCTTCGGCAAGTTGATGTCTATTTCCGATGAGCTGATGCTCAAGTATTATGAGCTCCTGAGTGATATCGCTCTGGAAGAGCTCGAGGTGCTGAAACAAGGGATTAGTGCAGGAACGATACACCCCAAGCAGGCAAAGATCAACTTTGCCCACGAGATCGTGAAGCGGTTCCACGGCCCCGAGGCAGCGCTGCAGGCTGAACGGAATTTCGAGAAGGTATTCAGAGATCGCGAAATACCGGAAGATATCGGAATCGCGAAAATCAGGAAGGGGAGCGATGGAATCTGGATCCCGCAGTTGCTTCTCAGCATCGGGATGGTGACGTCCACGTCGGAAGGTAAGCGCATGATCACTCAGGGCGCGGTCAGCATCAACGGCAGCAAGGTCTCTTCCGAAGACCTCCCGGTTTCGGACATGGGTGAGCTTATAATCAAGGTCGGCAAACGGAAGTTCAAGAAAGTCATCTTCGAACCCTGAAACCAATTCGTATTTGCAGGTAATCTCCTTTTATCAACCGAGGTGAATAGTCCGGAGTGAGCGCCCTGTCGGTGCCTTCCGCATAGGGCGCGCGTGGCCGGCTCTTTCCCCCGTCATCCCGCTTGTCCGCTTCATCGCTTCCTCGCATTTATACCAATTTGCATTCAAGATGGTGACCGAGGCGGCAGCGAGGAGCTGACGCAGGCATACTGAGAGTACGTCGAGGAGAGCGACGCAGCGACAACGAAGGTATACACTTGAAGGCGAATTGGTATTAGATCATTGGTTCCGGCGGTCCCACATCCGTCTGGTGCGGGGCGGCTTGGAGCACACGGAACCCCCAATCTGATCGAGCAAACACGTAAAGACCGAGTATGATCGCCAGCAAAATGGCGCCTGTCAGCCAGAGGTTATAGCTCTTCTGGTAATAGACGCTTCCTTCTCCTACCTTGGGCATTGTTGTGGGGCTCATAGGCATCCGGTATTGCCTGGCAAGCTCTTTGACTTCCACAAGATGTATCACGGGTACGCCTTCTTTGAGGAAACGGCGTATCACGGAATCTGTCCTTTGCCCTGCCGGCAGGTCTGAAAAGAGCAGACCCGACTTGAGAAGCCTCTTAAAAGGCCGTATGCCCGCAGCAGCCCGTCCTCCTCCAACATTCAAATAAACCTTCGGGCGCGCCTTGCTGAAATAGATCGCCATTCGATGATCGATGTCTTCGTGAATCGTGGCAGATTTGATTAACGTCAGCCCGTTTCGGTTGATAGCCTGGATAATCTGTTCCCGTCCCTTTTCGGTAAGCTCTGTTGCCCGATCGTGCTTGCCGCCCATGGATGCTGCCACGGAGCGAAAAGGGAAGATGCCTTTGCCGTTCAAAAAATGCTCCATGTCGATCCAGAGGAAATCAGAGCTGTTTGCGCCCCACTGGGAAGAGCTTGCCGAAGAGATGATGGTGGGTCTCAAGTGCAGCGTGGTCATAGCCGAGCACGCCGCGATATTGAGGGCCGGAAAAGAGCCGGAGAAACTGACCGCTACAGGGTCGCCGTCCTTTACCCCTGCTTCTCTTAGCAGCTCGACTACGATCCCCGCGAAATTCGGATTCACCGAAGTCTGCTTTGCTTCGAGATCACCGGCTTCGCTGGTGACCGAGGTAACGAAAGCGCCGATTAATCCTGAGCCCGTTGGGTCTGCCTGGGGATCGATGGGGATGCCTCGATCCAGTCGCTCATTCCTGACCAGCTCCATGGCTTCCAGGGTCAGCCTCGAGGCGTCCACTCTCTCCACATAGTGGGGTTTTTTCTTGACAGTCCGAAAGTGCTCAACAGAAATAAGCCCTCCGATAGCGACGATGGCGATCACCAGGAAGGCGAAGAGAGGCGTGCCCTGCGGTCTCCAATAAATCTTTTTCATACGTTCAGCTCCGCACCAAAAATGAGGATGAGGATGAGACGAACAACAACTGAGGCTGTGATAAGGGAACAGAGCGATTCTATGATACCCCGCCTGTCAAGCCAGATTGCTATCAATCCGGGAACGATGAACCCGATGACCGAGTACTGGATCGCTGCTTCCTCACTCTGGGCGCCGACAAAATAACGCGCAATCATGCCCATCAGGTAGCCGGCGAGAATCATCAGAATGGTGCGCCGTCTGCCATAGATGATGATTACGGAACTGAGGGCTCGCACCAGCCCGAATGCAGCAAAGCCGGCAGCCAGAGTTATGATCACACTCAGAGGCTCTGTCAGGTGAAGGGCGAGATAACCCGGTACAACCAATCCGCCCCCTGCGATTCCGAAAAGCTCCGAAAGGAAAAGATTCACCGCGAGGCCTATCCCGATCGAGATGGGAAGCAGATCAATCATACTACCTCCTTGTGCAAGGTTTCTTTCAAGATACTGCGGTTGTGGAAAAACCTGACCAGGCTCAACCCCTGTCCCTTTGTATTGCCCATGCCGATCACGAGCGCTGATTTGCCGACTAACTCGACGATCGTTTCAAAGATATCACCTTCGCTCTGATGCTCGGCAGACAGAAACTTATCCACGGGGATTCCTTTGGACATGGCAGCTCTCACGAAGAAGTACGTTCCGCTCCCCATCAGAAGATAATGATCAGCCATAGGCCATCGAACGCAGGCTTCACCGAGCTGACGGGAACGGTCTGGTCGGTCGGTTCTGCAGTTGAAGATGAGAATCCGTTTCTCAACATCGGGGTGGCGGTCGATGGCCATGTGATAGAGCTGCTCAGAAGACTCAGGGTCGTTCGCCGCAAAGGCGTTCACGAAATAGATGTGGCGCCCGAAGAACCTGAGATGAGAGATCGTCATGGCACCGGGGTCAGGAACAGCTTTCCACATGCCGCGCAATGCAGTTTTCCGATCGATCCCAACGTCCGCACAAACACGGAGCGCCAGGGCAACATTCTCTTTGTGCTCCACGTAAGAGAAAGCTTCCATCTCTTCGTCCGTAATGGCAGCAATCTCGTCAGGGGGCACCGCTATTAATTCGCTCTGCCGATCGCGTGTGGCATACCCGAAGGCAGGCAGGTGCCGGTTCTCTGCAGTAAAGAGCTTTGCCCTGAGGGGCGTTGTTCCGGCTAGAGCCAGTGCCACATCCTTCTCTTCGGGGCCCATCACATCGAGGTGATCGGCGCGGGCATTAGTGATGACTCCATGGGTTGCCTTAAGGAATCGGGACTCACAGAGCCACTGGAGTTGAGGCTGGAGAGCCATGCATTCGACGACGATCGCTCGCGCTCCGTAGATCGCTGCCGCCGACACAATCCGTACTTGCTCTATCACGTTTGCACCTGCCGGTCTGAATACCGGGTACTCGGAAGCATCAGGCAGGATCATTCGGGCGAGGGTGCCGGTGGTTTTGGCGCAGGTAACAATACCGCCCTCCCGCAAGCCTCCGGCGATGAGACGGACGACACTCGACTTGCCACGAGTGCCGTTAACATGGATGCGGATCGGTATCCTGGAAAGGTTGCGGCGGTGGAGCAAGCCCTCCCTGAGTCCGAACAGGATAAGGATTATGAAAACTATCAGAAGAATGTTTGTACCCAGCATAGGCCTCAATGCTCGTTCTGCACGATCATAACGCAGCTTTACCTGTCATGCGCAGACGCCATTCCAATAATTATAACCATCGGGCCTGAAAAGAACAATCAGCAGAGTAATGAAAGAAGTACATACCCCCGAAGTGTTGGGAGGGCTGATCGAGGAAAGGGCACTTCAATGCGCAGTGCCTTACGACGATGACGGCGCTGATAGCCGAAGCCGAGATGGTACTCTCCGACAAGTTCAGCGCTTCGCGTTTTTGGGAAGAAATCCGTAAGTACAACGAGAAGGTTGAGGAAAAGGACAAAGCCGGTGCCTTGTCCTTACCTCAACCTTCGCTTCAGTCTTTACCTAAACCTTAACCGGTGTTACTTACTGGACCGGTACGAAAGCGTCTCTTCTATTCTGGGCCCAGCATCCCTCGTTGTGGTCTGTACAGACGGGTCTTTCCTTGCCGTAGCTGATCGTATCGAGCATCTTCGCGTCTACGCCGAGACCGGTGAGGTAATTCTTTGCGGCGTCCGCCCTCTTCTGCCCGAGCGCCAGGTTGTACTCAACAGTGCCTCTTTCGTCACAATTCCCTTCTATTCTTACCTTGGTCATAGAGTTGGCCTTGAACCAGTCAAGGTTCTTTTTCAGTATTTCTGCATCGCCCGGCCTGATGTTGTACCTGTCGAAATCAAAGTAAATGTTGTTCAGGCCTGGGACTGCCATGGCCGCGGGTGCTCCCGGTGCTGGTGACACAGGTACTTCCTGCTTTTCCGCCGCAGCCGCCATCTTCTGTTCCTCCGGCGGTTTTGGCGGAGGAGCCTCACCCTTCTGGGCCTGTATGAAACAACCACAACCCGCAAGGGAAAATGCCACAAAGACCGCCACCAACAGGAGCCCAAGACATCTTGTCTTCATAGAGTCCACCTCCTCATGATGTGGGGTATATCCACCGCTGTGGATATACCCCCTGGATTGCCTCAATCTTACTTCTTCTCTGGAGCTGGTG
>Ga0209039_10000336_pt1 | contig 45607 bp, 39 predicted proteins | sample BogFormECP12_OM1_FD_188238 | JGI IMG/M metagenome (GOLD analysis project Ga0209039, IMG submission 188238) | Bog forest soil microbial communities from Calvert Island, British Columbia, Canada - ECP12_OM1 (SPAdes) (version 2) | ecosystem: Environmental > Aquatic > Freshwater > Wetlands > Bog ...
CTGATGGCGCCAGCGCCGTCTCCGGCCGTGCTGGGGGGCACCGTGTTGGCGGCGGCGTAGGCGTAGGTGACCGTGGCCAGGGCAAAAACAATGAGACCGATGATCAGGACTTTGATTGCGTTTTTCGTGAACATGCTATCTCCTTTTGTCAGATGAGCGGTAGGATAATATCTGCCCCAAGTATATAAAATTCTATAGAAAGTTGTATTACGAATGCGTGGTAGAAAGGTCATCGATCCGTCCAATGTTTCTAACAAAAATGCAAGGCGCTCTGATCCGGGGGATGGAGGTATCACCGGATCCAGGAAAGATCGTTCGGCTGTTGCGGCCGAAGGTTGTCCGGTGTTTAATATATTCTGCAAGGGAAAGAAGGGTAAAATAACATCATGTCACCCCTGTGATATTCAGCTTACACAGGTCGATTCTGGTATGGTCAGATACAAGCATCCCAAACCCACCGGCGCGCTCAATCCGGACGACCTTCCCGAGGAACCTACAGCCGAACAGGAACAGGCTCTGGAAGAGTATGCTTTAACCCGGGAGCCGCTGAGCAAGATCGAATTGCCTGTCTGGAAAGAGCTGCGCATTCTGGTTGCCGCCAAGCTGTATGGGTCGGAACGGCTTTCCTCGGAGCGCGCCGCCAAGCTGGCCGGGATCAACCACGTGGAATTCCTTTTGAATTTGGGCTTCTATAAGGTCTTCCCCCTGCAGGCAGAGCTGCACGAGTTGGAGCACCCGCGTGAATAAGGCTGCCTGCAGCGTCTCCCCGGTCATTTACCTCTACCGGGTCGGCATCCTGGAATGGCTCCCCAAGTTGTTCGATGAGATCTGGATGCCCACCGTGGTCCTGGAAGATCTTCTGGATGCCCGCTTCATCGGCTTTGATGTCCCCAATCCCTTTAAAATCCCATGGTTGGAATTCCAGGATCCGGAATTGACCGTCCCGTCTGCCTGGATGGCGCTGGACTTGAGCTCCGGGGAGGTCGCCGCCATGTCCCTGGCCTTCGAGAACCGGGATTGCGTCGTTCTCATGGACGACCCGCTGGCCCGCCGGGCGGCCCGGGATGTCGGGATCCAGTGCTGGGGGACGATCCAGATCCTCCTGGAAGCCAAAAGCCGCGGCCTGACCGGGGAGATCACGACCTATGTGGACCGGCTGGCGAGTTCGAGCCTCCTGCTCTCCGGGGAAAATCGGCAGCGGATCCTGGCGCTGGCAGGGGAGGATCACCCCGAACCACCTGAGGAGGAAGAGGAGGAGGAGGCAGCCGAAGGGGCCGTTGTGATCGAAACGGCCTCACCGGCCGAAACGACCGTGGCAATCCTGGACCTGGCCCTGCCCACGGAAACCTCGGTCGCCCAAGAGACGGAAGGGGTTGAGAATGCCCCCAAAGACGATGGTGCCAAGATCCCCGAGCGCACCGAAGAGATCGAAGATCCCAAAGATTAAAAAAATTCATCACGTGGCGGTTGTCGTCGCGGATCTGGAGCAGGCCCTGACCTTTTGGCGGGACCGCCTGGGCCTGAGGGTGGGCGAGCTGCGCGATGTGCCGGAGCAAAATACACGCGTGGCTTTCCTGCCGACAGGGTCGGGGGAGATTGAACTCGTTAAGCCGACCACGGTCGATTCGGGAGTGGCCAGGTTCCTGGCCCGGCGTGGACCGGGCCTGCAGCATGTCTGCCTCGAGGTTGAGGACATCGAGGCCTTGCTGGCGCACTTGAAATCCCAGGGGGTTCGTCTGATCGATGAGGTGCCCCGCACGGGCGGGACCGGGAGGCGCTATGCCTTTGTGCATCCCGACTCGACCGGCGGAGTCCTGCTGGAACTGTATGAGGGAGAATGAAAAGGTTCCCGCTGCACGGCTGGATCGGCCTGGGTCTTGTCGGCATTTTCTGGGTGCTTAATTGGGGCCTGAGCGGGCTCCGCACCCAGTGGACCTTCTTTCCGCTCTGGCTGGGGTATTGCCTGACGCTGGATGCCCTGGTCATCTGGCGCACCGGCACTTCCCTGGCCACCCGCAACGTCCGAGCGTACGTGGTCCTGTTTCTGGCCTCCTCACCGGCCTGGTGGCTGTTTGAACTGGCCAATACCCGCTTGCAGAACTGGCATTATACTGGCGTGGAGGCCTTCTCGCCCCTCATGTTCTGGTTCTGGGCGACCCTGAACTTCAGCACGGTCATCCCGGCGGTTTTCGGGAGCGCTGAGTTCATGCGCAGCTTTCTGACCAAACCCCTGCGAGGCCCGATCGTCCGTCCGACCCGGGCAACGACGGTCGGTTTTTTCCTGGCCGGCTGGGGCATGATGGTCCTGATGATCATCTGGCCAAGGCTTTTCTTTCCCTTCATCTGGTTTTCCCTGTACTTCATCCTGGAACCAGTCAATATCTGGTTGGGGAACCGGTCGCTGGTGGAGTGGACACAGCGGGGAGATTGGCGTCCGGTGGTCTCCCTCTGGCTGGGGGTCCTGCTGACCGCGTTCTTCTGGGAAATGTGGAACTACCTGTCCTTCCCGAAGTGGATCTACCAGGTACCGTGGGGAGGGTGGTTCAAGGTCTTTGAGATGCCGCTCCTGGGTTACGGAGGCTATCTTCCCTTTGCCCTGGAACTATTCGCCCTCTACCATTTCTTCGCCGGGTTGGCCGGTCGGAAACGAAGCACGTATGTGATTGAGGTTCCGGATCCCTGAAGATGGGGTGAGCTTTTGGAAAAGTGGACTGATGCTTGAAAACATCCTGCATGACCAATGCAAACTCGATTCCCAGCAGGCGGTGCTGGTGGGCGTTTCGGGCGGCCCGGACAGCCTGTGCCTGCTGGATATTTTACGGCAGGCGGGTTACCTCCTGATCGTGGCGCACTTCAACCACCGCTTGCGGCCTGAAGCCGACGAGGAGGCCGACTCCGTCCGCGGCCTGGCCCAAAGCCTGGGGCTGACCTTCGTGACCGACTCGGCCGATGTGAGAGCCCAGGCCCGAGAGCAGGGATGGTCGCTCGAAGAAGCTGCCCGGAACTTGCGCTACCGTTTCCTGTTCGCCGCGGCCCGGGGGAGCTCCGCCCAGGCGGTGGCGGTCGGCCACACCGCCGACGATCAGGTTGAAACGGTATTGATGCACTTTCTGCGCGGTGCCGGGTTGGCCGGGTTGAAGGGGATGGAGGTACGCAGCCTGCTTCCCCTTTTCGACCCTCAGATCCCGCTGGTCCGCCCCCTGCTCGGGATGTGGCGAGGGGAGACCGAATCGTATTGCCGGGAACACGGCCTGCATCCGCACATGGATGCATCCAACGCCGACCCGGTTTATTTCCGCAACCGCCTGCGGCACACATTGATCCCGGAACTCGAAAAATACAATCCGCGCTTGAAGGAATCCCTGCTGCGGAGCGCCCAGGCCCTGCAGGGGGATTATGCGGCCTTGCAGGAAATCCTGGAGGCGGACTGGAACCGGGTGTTCGCCGGCCAGGGGCCGGGTTGGATCGCCTTTCAAGGGTCGTCGTTGGCCGGGCTTTCAACCGCTATCCAGCGCAACCTGATCCGCAGGGCCGGGGAGATCCTACGCCCCGCCAGCCGCGATTTCGGATATGAGGCTCTGGACCGGGCGGTGCAGTGGATCGGCTCCCGGAGTGGGAAACAGGTCGATTTCATCAACAGTCTGTACCTCGTCCAGGAACAGGGCACTTTATACCTGGCGGCCTACGAGGCCGATCTGCCCTCTGCGCAGTTTCCGCAGGTGGTCACCCCGCGTCGGCTGGGGGCGCCCGCCGCGCTGGAGTTAGGAGAGGCGTGGAAGCTGTCCGCCGAGGAGATCGAGGCCGGGGAGGCCCGGTCGCAATCTTCGGGGAACGCCGACCCGTTCACGGCCTGGCTGGATGCCGAGCAGGCGGCGGAGGGACTCCTGGTCCGCAAACCGCGTGCGGGTGACCGTTTCCAGCCTTTGGGCATGAAAAACGGATCCATGAAACTCTCGGATTTTTTTGTCAATGAAAAACTTCCCAGGCGAGCCAGGGGGAAATGGCCGCTGGTATGCAGCGGTGAAAAGATTGTCTGGGTTGCGGGGTTCCGCCTGGCGCATCCCTTCCGCGTGACGGAGACGACGAACCGGGCTCTTCGGCTGATCCTGCGGCGTTCCTGATATCACCCGGGATTGCGCCGCGCTCTGGGCATCCCCCGGGTTAATCGGTCCTTCCAGCCAGCTGTCGTAGCTTTAGATTGATCTCCCGCCACTGGATCTTGGAAATTCCCAGTTTTTGACGGATCTTCTCCGGCTCGACATTGTTCAAGAAATCCTGGAGGGCGCAGGTCCAGCGGCACATGTCAAAGGAAAGGTGCTTGTTCAGGGCGGCCTCCCGGCCGATGTCCTCCAGCAGGTACTCCAGGCGGCGCGGTGACCAGGGGAACAACCGGTCCGAGGGGTTGTACTGGGAGAGATATTCCTGGTAGGCGGGGATCCACTCCTCGGGGAGGGTGAGTTTGCGTTCCTTGTAACGGTTGGTCGGGCTGGCGTAACGGATGAATAGAATGGGTCCTTCGGGGGATGGGGCCAGGTCGATATGGTTCAGATGGACCCCCAGGCATTCGGACTTCTTAATCCCGGTGGCGAGCAGCAAAGCCAGCAGCGTGTAGGGCCGGGCGTCCGGGCGCGTCTGGCGGCGGAAGCGGTCGGCCGCCAGCAGAACCGCTTCGGCCTCCGCTTCGGTCAGGACCTCCGGCAGGGGGCTAAGCACGGAACGCTGGACGATTTTCTCCGCCGGGTCGATCAGGATCGCCCCTCCTTTGTTCAGCCAGCGGAAGAAGGATTTCAGGGCCGTGATCCGTCGGGCGAGTGATTTGGGGGAACAGGGGATACCCCGGTCCTTCTCCAGCCAATTCATGAAATTGGTCAAGTCGCCGGTGGTCACTTCACCGAGCGTCCGGTCGGGAGGCAGGAATTCGGCCAGGAGCCCGATGTCTGACTTGAAGGCCTTCACGGTGTTCGGGGAGCGTCCCTGATCGTAGAGGAAGAGCTCCCAGGCATGGATGGCTGGAATAAGGCCGGTCTGTGGGGTCAAATGCGCAGTTAAATCCGAGTCGGTCATAAACCACCTCCAATGGCGACTCCGAGGGGAGTAGTCCGCTGCGTATAGTTTAGCTTAGAAAAGGGGGGATGTCAAACGGGTTGAGACGTTTTTCGGGGGGGGTTGTGCGGGGCCCGGGTTTCGTGGCTCTAGGGGGCTACATTGATCGGGTTGAAGCAGGGCTGGTAATCGGCACCGACGATGAGCACATAGGGCACATCACTCTGCATGGGGGCCAGGACCAGGGCCGAATGCGGAAGGCCAAGGGTCGCCAGCAGGGAGGCGTCCTGGGCGGGATCGTCGTTCGCCGACAGGTTGTAAAGCAGGGTACCGGCATAGTTGGTCCGGTCAGCCGGGGAGAGGCGGGTGTTATAACCGGCGTAGTTTAATCGTTGGGCGGCCAGGGCGTCCAGGCCCGGGGTGCCGGTCCCGTTGCGGACTTCGATGGTCAGGGCGGAGGTGTGAGGGAGTTGGGGCGAGGCCGAGAGGGCCTGCTGCAGCAGCGCCTGGATGGCCTGGGCGTTCGGCAGCAGGACATCCGCTCCCCCTGCGGTCGTAAACGGGGTGACCTGCTGCCGGCTGATGTAATAGCTGCGGATGCTGGCATTGGTCAAGTGCAAGGCCAGGGGGGCGAACTTCAAGAGATCGGGCAGGCCCAGGTCGGTGGTCACGGTTGAACTCAGGTCTGCGTACAGCTCCGGGATCTTGGCGAGGGCGTTGGATTGCAGGCCTCGGGCGTACAGGGCGCGCAGCACTTCCTGGGAGCGGCGGCCTCGGTCGAAGTCGCTGGAGTTTTCACGGGAGCGGGCGTACCACAAGGCCAGGTCACCATCCATGTGGACGACACCCGGCCCCACGGTAAAGAGCGACCAGTTGTTGGGATTCTGATCGTCGGCCGTGGGATTGATCAGGTGCCAGTCGGTATAAGGGCAGACGACCGGCACATCGATCCCGCCCAGGGTGTTCACCACGCGACGAAAACCGTCGAAATCGATCATCGCCAGGTGGTCGATGCGGATGCCCAGGTTGTATAGGATGGAATCCTTTAAAAGCGCGGGCCCTCCGCCGGGGTAGCCGGTGAGACCGCCGTACTCGTACGCCGTATTGATGCGGTCCATCCCATGGGTGGGGATGTAGATCCATAAATCGCGCGGGATGGAGATGAGGCTCACCTGCCCGGAGGTGGGTCGCACGGCAGCGATGACGATGGTATCGGTGCGGAAGGACGGACCGCCGCGGGTATCCGATCCCAGCAGGGCAAAGGTCACGGTCTGGTTGTCCGTCAGGATCTGGGCGGCGGGGACATCCCCGGAACCGTAAATAGCCGGCGGGGTCCAAGTGCCGGGCAGGAGGGCATTGGGGTCAAAGGATGCCGTCGTGGCGCTCGCGCCGGGGGTCGTTGTGGCGGTCACCGGGGTTGCCGAAGGAGTGGCCGATGGAGTGGCCGATGGAGCAATGGGGGTCGGGGTATCCACCCGAGGCAGAGGGGAGGGCGTCGCCTCGACCGAGAGAGGCTGGAAAGGGGTCGGCGTGAGCGTGGAATCCGGCGGGACGGTGACGAGGACGAACGCAGTCGGGGTTGCGGCTGGAGCCGCGGTGGCCGCGGCTCCACAGGCGCTGAGCAACAGGACCAGGATGAAAATCGGGATGATCGATTTCATGAAGTCCAGGGTCATCCCGGGCGACGGCGCCGGAGAAGGAGCAGGGCAGCTACGTCCTTTCAGGACGGGAAGAGGATCCGCCAATTTTGGCCTATTTCACCGGGCTTGGAGGCAACGCGGCGCACAACACCGGGTTCAGGAGGGGTTAAGGAAGGCTGGTCGGCAAAGGCGGTAAGGTCGATGTGGGGATAACGACCGGGGTGAAGTATATCGGGGTTTCTGGCGCCCCGGGTGGGACAAAGAGCGTCTGACCGGTCGTCAAGAGCGTCGAGGTACCCATGCAATTTGCCTGCTGTAATCGAGTCACCGTGATGTCGTAGGCCAGGCTCAAGCGGTAGAGGGTATCGCCTGCCTGGACGATATAGGTCACCCAGCCATACGGGGCTCCGCAGGAAACCGCGGTGGCAGAGGCCTGATAGCCTGGTGTGACGCTGGGGAGGGTCGGCAAGGTGGATGAAGCCATCTGGGTATCGGTCGCGAGGGGCGCGGCCGGGACCGTGGGCGTGGGGCTCAACGGAGTCGGGCTGGGGAGGACCGGGACAGGGCTCATCGCCGGCAGGGTCGCGGTGGCGGTGGCGGTGGCCGGCACAGCCGGTGGTTTGGTATTGATCCTGGCCTCGACAACCGAGAGAAGGACGGCTCCCAGGATGAAGATGATGATCGCAAGGACAATGATGATCCCCCAAAGGACTGGGCGCGCATTTTTCATGGTTGATTTTCCTCCTCGCCTTCGATACTGACAGGTAATAGGATGCTGAATGTGGAACCGGTCCCCATCTCGGTTTCGACCCAGATGCGTCCGTTCTGGGCTTCGACCAGGGTTTTGGCGATGGAAAGGCCGACGCCGGTATCGCCCAAGCCCTGGATCAGGGAATTATCCGCCCGGTACCGACGGGCAAAGACGCGCTGGATGTCATCGGCGGCGATTCCCCCGCCCGAATCGGCGACCTGGAAGAGCAGGAAATGGTTATCGTCATCCGTCTGGATCTGCACACGCAGGGTGATCGTCCCCTCCGCCGGGGTGGCGGCGCTCGCATTCTGGAGCAGGTGGATCAGGACCTGCTGCAGCGCATCCCGGTCGGTCTGCACTTTCGGAGGCTCGTCGGGGATATCCAGGCGCAGGGTGATGTTCTTCTCGCGGATCTGTGTACCGGTATACGCCATGGCATTGTCGATGATCAAATTGAGATCGATCAGTTCCGGGGTGAATTCTCGCTGGCCGGTTTCGAGAGTGGTGATCTGGATCAGGTCGTCGATCAGGCCACCGATCCGTTCCGTGGAGGCCTTGATTCGTTCGACAAACTTGTGCTGCAGAGCACCCAGAATGCCCACCGACTCGCCCAGCAAGAGGTCGGTGTACCCGACGATCGAGGACATGGGCTGGCGTAATTCTTGAGAGATGGAGGCGATGACCTCGACCTGTTCGCTGGTGATCGGGGAGGTGGGTCGTTTTTCAAGTTCGAGGATCTTGATGTTGGCCTGGGCAAGGGTGTTCTGCATCCGGGCCATTTCCTCCAGGGTCCGGCGCAGTTCGCGTTCCAGCTGCTCGGTGTTTCCGGTCACGGCGGGGCTTCCGGATTTACGCAATTGCTCGTTCTCGGCGTTTAACCGGTCGATCGCCTTCTGCGATTCTTCCTGAGCCCCGATCAGGGTGGCCAGATTATCCGCCTGCAGCTGTGCCTGAGAAGCCTGGGCGCGCAGGCTTTCGACCTGGAGGGTGATCTCTTCCACCTTGTGCTGGGACTCGGCGGCCTGTTCCAGGGCGGACTGAACCTCCTGATGGGCCTGCTCCCGTTCGACATCGATGGCTGCCAGACGCTGGCCGCGTTCAAGGATGGTCACGAACAGCGTTGAGACGTTCGAAAGGTAATTCTGGTCCTCCGCGTTCCACAGCCGGTTTGAATAAGGGGAGAGGATCAAGATCGCCCCCAGGGGACCATGCCCTTGAGAGACGATCGGCACACTGAGCAGATGGCCGGAATTGGTCAACCCGAGCATCTCCCCCAGGCCCTTCAAATCCGAGGAGGTGCTGCTGGCGGGCAGACGCAGCGGACGCCCGCGCTGGATCGCGTTCGCCAGCAGCGGGACATGATCCTTGTCGACGGCGATGCCGTCCAGATTTTCCTCACGGATCAGATCATAGCCGCAAGTGATGATCAGGTTCTTGTCCTCGGTCAGCGTGATCAGGAAGCACAGGTCGGCAAGCATGGCTTGAGCGATGCCGCGGGTGATGGCGTGGCCGAGCTTGTCTGGATCGGTCTCCGCGGCCAGGGACATCAGGGCATGGAAGGTCTTTGGATCCGTGCTGTAGCGGCGGCGCTCAACGATCGGCTGTTCTGGTCCTTCTTCGCCGGGCCGTGCCGTGGGCGTTGGGGAGGTCTGGAAACGCCGTGAGAGGGTGAGCAGGATGGGATACATGACGATCTGCGTCAGTCGTACTCCGCCCTGGAAGGAGCCTGGGATCGGCCAGAGCACACTGACGATTTGCCCGACAGAGGCCAGGATCAGCATCGTCACGCCGTTGACCCAGCCGTTGGGCCGGCGCAGGAGCAGCATGCCGATGCCCAGGAGGGCGATCAGCAAGCTGGAGACTTGCCAGGCCAGATCGAAGATCGATCCGTTGAAATTAGCCTGGGTGCTCCGGGGGGCCCAGGCGAGCAGAGTCAATCCGAGCAGGGCCAGGGCCAGGAGGCTGAGCAGGATGGTGCCCGCGTCCGCCAGACGCAAAGGTTCCGGGAAGGCCCAGAGCCAGGCGATCAGGATCAGGCTGATCAGGGTAACCGCCCGGTCGAGCGGCGGCAGAATGCTCTGCGAATTGAGCACCCCCAGGATTGCCAGGCCCCCGGCCGCAAATTGGACCAGCTGCAGGAAGAGGATCACGGCCAGGCCGAATACGATTCGCCGCGCCTGGGGGAAAGCGCTCGAGCGGAGCAGGCGGATAGCAGCCCACAGTGCCCCGGCTACCGAAACAGCCAGGACAAGGATATAGACCAGGTTGCCTTGCCAGGTGGTGAGCAGTGCAAAGACGTGCTCGATGAACAGACCCATGATAAACCGCCTACGCGATTATACTGCTTCTTCTTAGTTTAACCTATTTTACCGGAAGGGCCTATATCATTTATAGGAAGAAGCTGTCTTCTCATTTTTGACCAGGGTCTGATTTATAATTCACCCCGTGTTTCGATCCTTCTCCTTCAGGTCTGCCCTGGGCGCCGGGTTGATCCTGGCCGGTCTGCTGGTGCTGATCCTGGCCCCACGGCCCCTTTCCGGGTGGCTGGACTTGAAGGTTGCTCACCAACAGGAGCTCCAGGGCGATCTGCCCGATGCAGCCTCCACCTATGCATCCGCGGCAGCAAAAATCCCCTGGCAGCCCGTCTTGTGGGAACAGGCCGGTGAGGCGGCATTCTCGGCCGGGGAGGTCAAGGATTCCATCGCCTATTTTCAATTCGCCCAGCGACAAGGAGCGCTTTCGCAAGCCGGCTGGATGGTATTTGCAAAAGCGGACCAGCTCAGCGGGGATACGACCGCAGCGATCGCAGCCTGGAAGAAAGCCCTGCCGCAGGCAGCCGCCTATGCGTCCCTGGCGGAAATTTACCGGCAGCAGGGCGATCTGCCCGACGCTCTGGAGAACTGGCGTGCCCTGATTGCCGTTGACGCCGGGAATGCCAATGCCCACTACCAGCTCGGCCTGCTGCTGGCTGCAACCAGTCCCGACCAGGCCCTTCCGGAGCTGATGACCGCTGCCCGGCTCGATCCCAAGTTCGACACTTCGGTCCAGGGTTTGCGTACCAGCTTGAACACCGCCCTGCTTTCGGATGACCGCGCCTATCAACTCACGGTTTCCGGAATTGCCCTGGGCGGCCTGGACGCCTGGGATCTGGCCGGCGAAGCATTCCGCCAGGCGACCGTGATCGACCCTGGCGATGGGGATGCCTGGGCCTGGCTGGGTGAAGCCAAACAGCACAACGGCCAGAGCGGCCTGATGGAATTGCAGAATGCGATTTTCCTCGATCCCGGTTCGGCGATGGTCCAGGACCTCTATGGGATCTACTGGCAGCGGCAAGGTCGGGCCGCGCAGGCCCTGGAGGCTTTCCAGATGGCGGCAGAGCTTGAACCGGACAATGCGGGCTGGCAGATGGCCCTGGGGAGCGCCTATGAACAATCCGGTGACCTGGTCGCCGCCCTCGAGCATTACAACCATGCAGTCGCCCTCGCGCCGCAGGATGCCTCGACCTGGCGGGCGCTGGCGGTGTTTTCATTAAATAATGACGTGGATGTCGCCGGGACGGGTCTACCCGCAACCCAAAAGCTGCTGGCCCTTGCCCCGGCGGATTGGCAGTCGGAAGACCTCGCCGGCCTGGCGGCCTTTGAAATGAGCAACCTGGCAGCCGCCACGCCGTTGTTCTTGAAAGCCATCCAGATTGCCCCCGACCAGGCTGCTCCCCACGAGCACCTGGGTCTGGCCTACCTGCAGTCCGGTGACCGTGCGTCCGCGTATCCCCAGTTCCTCCAGGCCGCAAAGCTCGACCCGAACGGATTGTACGGCGACCAGGCGCAGCGCCTGCTCGAACAGAATTATCCCTGACGGGATCGGCGGACGGTTGCAGACGGGAGTTTGCAAGGCCCTGCTTCTGATAGAATAAGGATCGTGATGAAAGCCTCCTGCTGGATCCTGTCGATCATTCCGGCCTTGCTGCTCGCCGGCTGTCAGAGTTCCCTGATCACCGAACTCGTGACGCGGCCCGGCGATACGATCTTCCAGGATGATTTTTCCAACCCGTCCAGCGGCTGGACGCGCAGCCGTGGCCAGACCGGCATCATGGACTACGATCAGGGCGGCTACCGCATCCTGGTCCTGGCGACGCAATACGATCTGTGGTCCGTTCCCGGACAGGAGTTCCAGGACACCCGGGTGGAAGTGGATGCCACCCGGCTGGAAGGGCCGCTGCAGAACCGCTATGGGCTCATCTGTGGTTTTCAAGGCCCGCGCAATTTCACCTTTTTTATCATCAGCAGCGATGGCTATTATGCGATCGGCGGGGTCCGCAACGGGGAACGGCGGCTGATCGGTCAGGAGATGATGGCCCACAGCGCGGCGATCGTCCCGGGAAACGGGTCCAACCACCTGCGCCTGGATTGTGTCGGACGCACCCTGACCGCCTATGTCAACGGTCAGGCGGTGGCAGCCACGCAGCAGGATCAATTCGTGGAAGGGGATGTCGGCCTGCTGGCCGGAACGTTCGCGACCCCGGGAGTCGACGTGGCTTTCCATCATTTTGTGGTGATCCGACCCTGATCGGATGAGGTGAAGTGACCCATCTTGCTTTGAGAGCTGAATGAGAATCTACTTCGACACCATCGGCTGCCGCCTGAACCAGTCCGAAATCGAAACCATGGCGCGTCAGTTCCGCGCCGCCGGGCATGAGATCGTTGCCTCCGCGGCCGAAGCCGACCTGGCCGTGGTCAACACCTGTACGGTGACCTCGGCGGCCGCCTCCGATTCGCGCGCCGCGGTCCGCCGCGCCGGACGCCTGGGTGCGGGTGAGGTGATCGTCACCGGCTGCTGGGCCACGCTGGAACCGGAAAAGGCCGCTCAGCTGGCCGGTGTACGCAAGATCGTCCTCAACTCCCAGAAGGACAGCCTGGTGGCCGATCTGCTCGAGCTCCCGCCTGAAACCTTCGACCTTGAACCTCTGGCCCGGAGACCCCTGCCCGGTCTGCGCGGGCGTACGCGGGCTTTCATCAAAGTCCAGGACGGCTGTGACAACCGCTGCACGTTTTGCATCACGACGGTGGCGCGCGGGGCGAGCCGTTCACGCTCGGCCGGGCAGGTGATCGCGGATGTCCGCTCCGCCCTGGATGGCGGGACCCAGGAGGTGGTTTTAACCGGTGTCCACCTTGGTTCGTGGGGGCAGGATCTTGATCCGCCGCTGCAGCTGGCGGATCTTGTCTCCGCCATCCTGACCCGGACTTCCGTGCCGCGCTTGCGTCTGTCCTCCCTCGAACCCTGGGACCTGCAGGCAAGGTTCTTCGAGCTATGGGCGGACCGGCGCTTATGCCGGCACCTGCATCTTCCTCTCCAGTCCGGCAGCGCAGGTGTGCTGCGGCGGATGGCGCGCAAGACCAGCCCGGAAGCCTTCGTCGACCTGCTGGCCTCCGCCCGAGCGGCCATCCCGGAAGTGGCCGTGACCACGGATGTGATCGTCGGTTTTCCGGGGGAAACCGATGAGGAGTTCACTGAAACGGAGACGTTTCTCCGCGCCATGCAGCTGGCCGGGGGGCATGTCTTCACCTATTCGGCCCGTCCGGGGACGGCGGCGGCGCGGCTGCCGCGGCAGGTCGAAACTGGCCTCCGCAAAACCCGCAACACCCGTGTGCGCGCCATCTTCTCTGAGGCGGCGCGTTCGTACCGCTCGCAATTCCTGGGTCGGACGATGCCGGTGTTGTGGGAGGCGACCGACCCGCGGGGTTCCTCGGGCTGGAAGTGGGAGGGGTTGACGGATAACTACCTGCGGGTCAGCGCCAGCGCTGCGAAGCCGCGTTGGAACCAGATCGATGAGGTCAGGTTGACGGGATTGTCCGATGAGGGACTGCTTGGGGAAATTCTGGAGGAAGTCTAGCGGTTTTCGTGACCTGTGTCACTTGGAGGGCCTTCTCGTCGCAGGTATAATACTCGTGAAAATCATCACAGGAGAAGACTATGACCGCTCAATTGATTGACGGGAAAGTGATCGCTCAGAACGTGCGTGACGGGGTTGCCGTCGAGGTTGCCAAGCGCAAGGCGGCTGGTAAATCCCAGCCCACCCTGGCCACGGTGCTGGTCGGCGACCGTCCCGATTCGGTCTCCTATGTGACCTCCAAGGGCAAAGCCTGCGAGGAACTCGGGATGGGATCGGTCAGCCATCACCTCGCCGCGGATATCACCCAGGAAGACCTCGAAAAGCTGGTGAAAAAGCTGAATGCCGATAAGAAGGTGAACGGCATCCTGGTGCAGCTGCCCCTGCCTTCGCATTTGAATGAGGAGCGGGTCCTGCAGCTGATCAATATTGAGAAGGATGTGGACGGTTTTTCGCCCATCAACATCGGCCGCCTGGCCCAGAAGGGCCGTGATCCGCTCTTTGTGCCCTGCACCCCCTACGGCTGCATCTATCTGCTGGAGCAGGCGGGAGTAAAGATCGAAGGCGCCAACGCAGTCGTCCTGGGCCGCTCGAATATCGTCGGCATGCCGGCGGCCCTGCTGTTGGTCAGCAAGAACGCCACCGTGACCATTTGCCATTCGCGGACGCGGGACCTGCCCGGGGTCGTGCGTCAGGCGGATATTCTCATCGCCGCCATCGGCAAGACCCAGATGGTGCGCGGCGACTGGATCAAACCCGGAGCGGCCGTCATCGATGTCGGCATCAACTCGGTGCCGGATGCCACCAAGAAGAGCGGCCACCGCCTGGTCGGCGATGTGAATTTCGAGGAGGCCAAGGAAGTGGCTGGTTTTATCACCCCCGTCCCTGGTGGAGTCGGCCCGATGACCATCGCCATGCTGATGAGGGCCACCCTGCACGCCGCACAGATCCAGGAACCCTGAGATATTCCTTCACCCATCGATCCGCCCGGATGGAACCATCCGGGCGGATTTTTGATCTGTATGGATCCAGCGGATCCTACTCGAAACGAAAACGCCAGATGCCGATCATAAAGAACAGGGCGGCGAACCCGAGCAGGACTCCGGCGTCTGGCAGCACCGCGTTGAAACCCTGGCCGCGCAGGACGATGGCGAGCAACCCCTGCATGGCCCAGGTGGTTGGGAGGATGCGGACGATGTTCTGGACGATATGGGGGAACATTTCCAGCGGATACCAGCATCCGCCCAGGAGGGCCATGACCATGCCGCCCATGATGCTCAGACCGTTCGCCTGACTTTCCGTCTTGACAAAGGTCCCCAGCGTCGTTCCCAGGGCGGCCGCCGCCAGCGTGCTGGCGACCAGCATGACCGCCAAGGCAAGCGGGGCGTGACCCCAATTCAATTTCATCACCAGAATGCCAAAGCCGACCAGGAGGAGCATCTGCACCAGGGCGGCCGCTACCTGGCCGAAAATGGTACCCAAAAGGTATGTCGCTTTTTGGGTGGGCGTGGTCAGCAGGCGGCGCAGGGTGCCTTTCTGCCGCTCATAGGCAAACAGACTGGAGATGGAGATGAGGGGGATGAACACCCAGGTGATCAGCTGGCCGGCGGATGAATTGGCGCGCGGGTCATAGGGAACTGGATTCTGCGTGCTGCCCTGGGCTTCTGCGACCCGGGCGGGGGCTGCCGCCATCAGGGATTGAGCCTGTTGGAGCGCCGCCTCGAAGTAAGCCTGTCGTTCGCCAGCGGAGGCGAAGGGACGGATCTGTTCAGCTTCGGACAGGCTGGCCTTGGCGATATCGGCTGCGCTGCTGACCCGGCTCAGGACCGCCAGCACGGCACGCTGGGCGACCAGTGCATTCATGTTGTTGGGCTGCTGGCGCAGTTCGATCGGCAGGTTGCCTTTTTCGAGATGGGCCAGATCAAAATCAGCCGGGATGATGAGCACAGCGCTGGCGCTGCGTTGAGAGAACTGGTTCTCGGCGGCGGCCAGGTCCATCAGCTCGGGACGCACCGCCTCGGAATTTTGCAAGGCCGCCACCAGTTCAGCAGATAGAGGCGTATCCGCCTGATCCACGACCACCAGCCGGACGCGGCTGTCCTGGCTGCCCCCGGTCCCGCCTGCCAGCACCAGGGTGAAGACGATCGGCAGGATGAGGAAGAACAGCCACTCGGACCAGCCCGAGAAACGCACCCGGGTGTCTTTCCAGGCGATGCTGAGGATTTTTTTCATGACGATCTCCTATCTCTCGGTCAGCCCGCGCCGGTTGAAGAGCAGCGCGGCGATCGCAAAAATGCTGATGCCCATGCAGACCAGTCCAAGGATCGGCGTGCGGATGTCCGGCAGGCCGCCTCCCATCGCCAGGGTGGTGAAGCCGTCGATGCCCCAGGCATTGGGGGTGATCTTGGTGACCAGCTGGAACCAGGCTGGCATGTTGTCGGTATTGATGAACGTCCCGCCCAGGATGCCGAAGGTCAGCATGATCGCCAGGCCGATCGTGGACACCTGCCCGGGGGTCTTTGCCAGGGCGGTGATCAGCATGCCCCAGCTGGCTGCAGCAAAGACCGCCGCCAGTACCAGAATCACGACCGCCAGAGGGTCACCCCACTGCAGGTGGAACAGGAGGGTCGTACCCAGGATGAGAATGAGCATCTGCGCCGTGCCGGTCAGGAAAATGCCGATCATCTTTCCGCCGAGGACCTGAATCGTCGTGGTGGGCGAGACCAGCAGGCGCGGCAGGGTGCCCTGGTTGCGCTCGGTCAGGAGCGTCCGCCCGCCGTAGCTGACGGTGTACATCAGGAACATGAGGGCCATGGAAGGGGCCAGCAGGGCCAGCACGTCGAAGGGGACTGCCGCCCCGCGGGACGTGGTGTTATTCAGGATGATCGAAGTGCTTTGCCCGGAAGCATTCGCCTGGCGGGCGCCGATTTCGAGTCCGATGGCCTGCGCCTGCTGGACCTGGATCCTGCCGCTTTGGACCAGCTGGCTGACCGCCACTTCGCCGCCCACGCGCCCAACCTCGATCTGACTGAGAAAATCGTCCAGGATCGTCTTGACCACGCCAACACTGGTCGGGGTGGTAGGATTCGTGTAGAGTTCGATCTGGACGGCCGGGACCGGAGCCGTTTGTCCCTGGGCCGGGATGATACTGTCGGTGAATCCCTGGGGGATGACCAAAGCAGCGTCGGCAAGGTTGGTGTCCACTTGCTGCCGGGCCGCAGCGGGGTCCTGGGAAAGCGTCGGATCGACCAACCCTCCCAGATCCGTGGATTGAAACAGGGTGACCAGGGCATTTCCCAGGCTGCCGCCGTCCTGGTTCACCAGGACCACGGGGATGTGGCTGATCCCGCTGGAGGAGGCGCCGGAGAAGCGTCCGGTGACGGCACCCAAGCCGAGGGTTAATAGGAAGGGGGCGAGCAGCATCAGGATCAGGGCGGTCCGGTCCCGGAACGCCAGGGTGACGTCTTTCCAACCGATGAGCAATAATTTTTTCATATGGTTACTCACAATTTCCCATGGAAGAGGGTGATCAATCGCGCAGTGCTCTTCCGGTCAGGGACAGGAAGACGGATTCCAGGTTTGGCTCCTGGATGTCAACGGAGCGGATCTTGATTCCGAGTTCATTGGCCACCGTGATGACCGGGGCCAGGATCTCCTCCGCTTCCGGGACGATCACCGACACCGTATGATCGGTGACATCTGCCTTGAGTACATTGTGGATCTTGCGGATGGCGGCTGCCAGGATCTCGCCGTTCTGGTTTTCGTCGATGTGCAGGACGAGATTGTCATTCTCGCCGACCTGCCGGGTGAGTTCGGTCTGTGTACCCATGGCGATCAGCTCTCCGTGGTCCATGATGCCGACCCGGTCGGACAGCTCTTCCGCTTCTTCCATGTAGTGGGTGGTATAAAGCACCGTCATCCCCTGGTGATTCAACTCCTTGACCGAATCGAGGATGGCACGGCGGGACTGCGGGTCAATGCCGACGGTCGGTTCGTCCATGAAGAGCAGACGCGGTTTGTGCAGCAGGCCGACGCCGATGTTGACCCGTCGTTTCATGCCGCCCGAATACGTTTTGACGCGCTTTTGGGCCCTGTCCGCCAGGCCGATCTGCTCGAGCACCTCCTGGACGCGCGTCTTGAGCGTCCTTCCGGACAGTCCGTACATCTGCCCCCAGAAGACCAGGTTCTCGCGGGCGGTCAGTTCGTCATAGAGGGCCAGCTCCTGCGGGACGACGCCGATCAGGTTGCGGACCGCCATGGGGTCTCCGGAAACGTTGTGCCCAGCGACGCTGGCCTCGCCTGCGGTCGGTGTGTAAAGGGTGGAGAGCATCGAAATGGTAGTGGTCTTCCCGGCACCGTTTGGCCCCAGCAGGCTGAAGATCTCACCCTCCTGGATGGCGAATGAGATGCCGTTCACGGCAGTGAAATCGCCGTATTTCTTGGATAGATTTTTGACCTCGAGAATGGATGACATGGTTTTCTCCTTGACTTTTCCGTGGATGAACGATTCATGGGTCATTTCTGGTTCCAATAGCGCCTGGCGGATCGCGCCTGCTTTCAGCCCTGCCGGGTCCGGCTCCCGCGAAGGATCAGGCCAACACCGATCAGGATGAGGATCGAGGCGGTGAGCAGGTCGGCCCGATCTTGCCAGATCCTTGGATCACCGGTCAGCAGGACGAGGCTGCCCACGATCGCCATGATGCCGCCGGGAATCAACGGCCACCACAGGATCCGGGCGGTGACCAGGCTGGCCAGCACGCAGATCAGAAACCAGCCCAGGGCGAAGCAGAGCAGAAACAAGCCGTTATGGTTCAGGGACGGAATGTTCCACGGACCCTGATCGATCAGGATGCCCAGGCCGATGCCGCTCAGCACACCGCCTGGAATGATCCAGCCGACCCTGCGGATCAGGGTGCCCCAGAGCAGCAGACCCACGCCGATCAGCAGGACCAGAACACTACCGATATCCAGCCAGTGCGTCAGCAGGAGGGCGGCCCCGATCCAGATCAAGAGGAAGCCTCCCGTCAATCGGCGGCAGCGTCGATCTTCCGGCTTATTTACGGGTAGAGGGTCCATCTCCCGCTCCTTGCCTGCGTTCCTCGTTGATGGCTTGTGTCATGGGCGCCATAATACCCCCGGCGGAGGCCAGCAACCAGTGCCGGAGGATAGATTTCGACTTCCGGCGGGATAGATATTCAACTATGACTTAAGGGGGAGATCTGACGATCGAATTTCAGAACATTGGATGGAGAGACCGTTCTGCCGGCACGCTCTTCTTCAGGAGATCAAGCCCAGCGCTTGGCCTTTCAGGACTGCCTGGGTGCGGTCCCGGACACCCAGCTTGTCGATCAAATTGGAGACGTGATTCTTGACGGTTCCTTCGGTGATGACCAGCTGCGCGGCAATCTCCCGGTTCGAGAGCCCGTGGGCGAGCGCCTGCAGAACCTCCAGTTCCCGCCCCGTGAGCGGTACCAGCAGGGAGGCGGAAGCTGCCGCCTTCGAAGGGGTTTGTTTTCCCTCCCCGGACGCCAGGCGGGTAAATTCGGCCAGCACTTTGCGGGTGAGTCGGGGCTGGATCAGGGCTTCCCCCGCCGCGACCTTGCGGACGGCTTCCGCCATCTCTTCGCTGCTGATGTCCTTGAGCAGATAGCCGCGCGCCCCGGCCTTTAACCCCTCGAAGACGGTCTCATCGTCCTCAAAAGTCGTCAGGATGATCACTTTTACTTCGGGATAGCGGGTGAGCAGCTCGCGCGTGGCGGTCACGCCATCCATCTCTGGCATGCGGATGTCCATCAAGACGACATCCGGATGCAGGGCCTCCACCTGCAGGATCGCTTCCCGGCCGTTGCCTGCCTCACCGACCACCTGGATGTCCTCTTCGATCCCGAGCAGGAGGCGGATGCCCTGACGGATGAGGGTCTGATCATCGACCAGCAGAACCTTAATCACGCCCGATCTCCTGCAGCGGGATGGACACTTCAAGCTCAAACCCGCCCGACTCACGTGGTCCGCTGTGCAGACTCCCGCCCAGCTGTTCGAGGCGTTCCCGCAGGCCCTGCAGGCCGTAACCGGATGGGCCGGAAGAAGGGGATTCCACCTTCAGCCCATCGTCGCGCACGACCAAGCGGACGGCCTCCGGCGTACACTCCAGCTTCACCAGGATCCGTTCGATTTCTGTGCCATGCTTCTGGACGTTGGTCAGGCCCTCCTGCACGATTCGGAACAGGGTCTGTTGGGCGAAGGTTGAAAGCTCCGGCGGCAGGCCGCTTTGTTCAAAGCTGGCATGCAACCCGGTGCGTTCAGCAAAGTCATGGACCAGGTTATTGAGCAGCTCGGGCAGGGGCAGGCCTTCCGCCGGCATCTGGCGCATCATACCCACGCTCTGTCGCACTTCATCCAAGGCGGCTTGTACTTCTCCCCGACAGAGCTGGATGGCTTCGCCCGCCCCCTGCGGGTTGCGTTCGACCAGCTTCTGGGCCGCCTGAAGCTGGACGCTCAAGACGGTCAGGTGATGACCCAGCCCATCGTGGATATCGCGGGCCAGACGCATGCGCTCCTCAGCGATCGCCAATTCCTTCTCCTTCTGCTGGGCGGCTTTTAATTCGATGTGGGCAGCTCGGAGATCATTCAACAGCCCCTCAGCCCTTTGGGTCTCGTGAGCGGAGCGCTCCCTGAGCAGGACAAATACCAGGACAAATATGATGCCAACCGCGATTTCCGCTCCATTCTGGAGCAGGTCACCATTGGTGACCCCATAGGATTTAAGAATCCCAAGCGTGATTGCCAGGTTGATCAGGCCGAGAATGGCTCCCACCGGCCAGATCCCAAAGGTGGTAGCAAATTGAGCAACCTGCATGAGTAAGAGGTAGACGGCCCCGAAATTCCCACTGATCGCGATCGCACTCAGAACCAGCACATCGGTCACCAAATTAAACGCCCAGTGCAGGAAATTTTGGCGTGGATGGACGGCAAGTTGGTCATGGGCCTGATACCAGAGAATATTGATCACCAAAAGCACCGCCAGGGTCAGCACGGTTCCATAAAAACGCCAACCGGTGTTGCCGCTAGGAATCAGAATAAAAATGAGAAGCACCGAGAAGATCATGGCATAACTGATCCATTGAACGATTTGGAAGCCTTCGGTGTGTTTTCTGAACCAGTCGGTCAACTTCGAGGAACTTTGGATGGATGGCTTCATGGGAATCCTGGGAGAGTCTTGGCGAGGCGATTCCTGATCCGCTTCTTTTCTACAGGTTTTCGATTTTTACGGGCTCGATCCGCCCGGCAGTTTCGAAATGGAAGATCTTCGAGTAAAAGTACAGCTCCGCTTCGATGGCGCGGTGGATGTTTTCGGCCCTGCGGAAGCCGTGCTGTTCCCCCTTGAACAGCAGATAGGCCACCGGGACCTTCTTGGCCCGCACCGCCTCGAACATCCTTTCCGCCTGATTGGGAGGCACCACGGGATCTTCATCGCCCTGAAACAGGATCAGAGGCGTGGCCAGCTGGTCGGTGTGATGGATCGGTGACCGGGCCAGATACAGGTCCCGGCGGGCCGGGTAGGGGCCGACCATGGAGTCCAGGTAGCGTGATTCAAACTTGTGGGTATCCCGCGCCAGGGCTTCCAGGTCACAGATGCCGTAGTGGCTCGCCCCGGCGTTGAAGACCTTTTTAAAGGTGAGAGCTGCCAGGGTGGTGTACCCGCCGGCGCTGCCGCCGCGGATGGCCATGCGCCGGGGGTCCACCCATCCCTGCCGCGCGAGCCACAGGGCGCCGTTGCAGCAGTCGTCCACATCCACAAGACCCCAGCTGCCGTTCAAGCGTTGCCGGTAGGTACGCCCAAAGCCGCTCGAACCGCCGTAGTTGACGTCCAGCACGGCAAAGCCCCGGCTGGTCCAGTACTGGATGCGGTAGCGCAAGGCGGTGCCCGCAGCATCCGTGGGTCCGCCGTGGCTCATGACCAGCAGCGGTGGGCGTTCGTCTGGGGGGGCGGTGAACTCTGGGTTCACCGGCGGATAGAAAATGCCGTAGGCGGTCAGGTCCTTTTCGGTCGGGAATTCGACCGGCTGGGGGGCGGAGAAGTACCCGGGGTCGATGGTTGGCTCGATCGACCGACGCAGGACTTCAGTGCGACCGCGGAGGGGGTCAAGTTTGATCAAGGAGACCGGCTCAATCCCGGAGCCCCCCAAAAAGTAGGCGAAACCGGCACCGAAATGGACATCCGCGATTTCAGAATAAGGCAAATCCAGACGGATCAGCTGGTGTCGGTTCGTGTCCAGGCGGGCAAGGCTCCAGAGTCCATTTTGCGTGTACGCGCACAGGATCTGGTCTTCGGCGAGGAAGGCATAGCTGTGCATGCCGAAGACCCATTGCGGCACCCCGAACTCGGCCTCCATCGGGCAAAGGGCTTCGAGGCGGCTGCCTTTTCGATAGAGGTTCCACCAGCCGCTGCGGTCGGAGGCGAAGTGCAGGATGCCGGAGGGCGACCATTCCGGCTGGAAAATGGATTCGTCCGCTCCACCCGCTATTCGTTCCGGTTTACCAAGGACTCCGTCCGGCAGCAGATCCGCGGTCCAGAGCTCGCTGCCATCCCAGGGCATATTGGGGTGGTTCCAACACAGCCAGGCCAGGCGCTGACCGTCCGGACTGATGCGCGGGGTGGAGTAGAAATCGTATCCTTCGGTCAGGACCTGTCCGTCTCCGCCGGCAAGGGGGACAGCGACCAGGGTGTTGACCGCCTCGCCTGAACCGGTGTGGTCCTCCCGGACGCAGATCAGCCTGTGGCGCACGCGGTCGAAGACAGAGTCGGCATAGCGGTAACCATCGCTACGGCTGAGCTGGATTGGCGCCCCGCCCGGCTCGAGGCGGTACAGGTGCTGGTCGCTGAAATTGACGAAGGTGAGCATGCCGTCGAAGGCGTTGAATGAACCGCCGCCGTATTCGTGGACGCGCGTGCGGGAGTTGAACTCCGCGGGAAGGCAATCCATGGGTCGACCTGTAGATGAATAGCGGACGATGGCGTAACGGCCGCCCTGGCGCGGCTGGCCTTCGGACCAGTAGAGGTCGGATCCATCCAGGACGATCTCGCCCAGGGAGATCGTTTGGGTCGAGATCAGATCGGCGGTAATCGGGGATTTCCAGCTTCCGTAAGGGGCGGGATGAGGTTGGGCCACGATTCGGGTCCTCACATTTGATGGGTAGAGGGACGGTTTCTTTCCACCAGGCGGACCAGCCTGCCGGCGATGTTCTCGACGATGGCGTCCGGGACGCCATCCATGGCCCGGGACTGCAGCCGCAGGTCGACCGGGTCGTTGACGTAGTCCACGGCCAGAAACCGGCCGGCTTCGGTCAGGGCGATTTCGGTCGAGAACAGATGCAAGCCGCAGATCTGGGCGATGCGCAGGGGAATCTCATGCAGGGGGTGCAGGTTAAAGCGGAAGCGTTCCTCGGCTGTCACGGACCGGTACACGTGGGTCTGGGGGTCCCACCAGCAGGGATAGATCGCTCCATCGCAGTACAGGATGCGGAACCAGGCCGGAAGCCCTCCAAGCCGGCGCGGGGTGACGTGGGCCTGGAGCAGGATCTTCTCCTGCGGGTATTCCCGGCGCGCCGTTTCGACCTGGCCCCGGTCCATGGCCTGCAGGACCACCCCCCAGCCGCCTCCGCCGCTGGCAGGCTTGATGGCAAAACTGCCGCCGAGTGGTGTAAAGTCCAACGCGGGCAGGTCTGGCTGTTCATTGAATGGCGCGAGCAGCAGAGTGTGAGGGATATCCAGACCATGGGCGATGAACTCCAGGTGCATGATCGCCTTATCACACGCCCAGCGGGATCGTTCCTGCGGGTTGATGCAGAACATGCCTCTGATTCTTGCCTGGTCGACCAGTGTCTGAAAGCGCGGATCCGAATCGGAGGCGCGATCGTGCAGCGCGGCGAAGGAAAGTTCTCCGCTGGTGAGGGCTCCAAGGACCTGGTCTAAATTATCCGCTCTTACCTGGTAGAGGAGCAGTCCCTGGCGCGCACAGGCTGACTCCATCGATTGGACGAAGCCGAAGTCGTACTCCCAGTTCCAGGCCAGGCAAAGATCGTAGCGCGGCATTCTTTTTTTTATCAGTTGCGGCGTAAGACGACTGCCTACAAGGCGTGTGGATGAAAGCCGTCCCGCCAAAGACGGCAACCTCTGGAAAATAAGAATATTTGTTTTAAAACAGGTCTGCCTGATGATCCATCAAGCCTTCAAGTTTCGAATCTACCCGAACGCGGTCCAGCGAGAAGTGCTCGCCTGCCCGTTCGGGGGTTCACGCTTCGTATATAACACCTTTTTGTATGAGCGCATAGATTTCTACGCTGGGCATAAAGTTGAAAAGAAGCAAGGATACCGCCATGCGGTTGACGGCCTTGAAATGGCAGCCGGAAGATGCCTGGCGGCGCACAGTCAATTCTCAAGCGCTTCAGGCAGCCTTGGCTTTGGCGGGGGGGTAGTTCACGCAGTCCGAGTCAAACAGGTCGTATGGGCGAGGGTGGATTCCCCCGGTATTAAAATGCGCAACGCGGCGGCCAGTTTGAAATTCATCCCGGACCGCTGGGGATGGCCTTGGGCGCAGAGATCTGCAGCCGGATCACCAGAAAAGCCGCCAGGACGCCCAGAAGACCCGTCACCAGGGCCATGCCATCGGCCCCCCGCCAATCGACGAAAATCCCGCCAATGCTGGCTCCCAGGAATTGACCCAGTCCCAGGAAGACGGAATAGAGCCCCATGATCGCCCCCCGGTCGGTATCATAGTTTTCGGTGATATCCGCCAGGTATGCCAAAGCAGCCGGGGTGAAGCCGCTCTGGACCATGATGCTGAGGACCAGCAGCACAGCCAGCGCCAGTACCGGGGGTGAACTCAAAGAGGGCTGGTGGTTGATGCTGAAAATCAGCAAACAGGAGACGATCAATCCGCAGCTGCCGATGAGCATGGCGTGGGTCTTTTTCAGGTTGGGGAAGAAAACGCTCCAGAGCAGGATGCCTAATAGAAAGAAACCCGCGTACATCGCCCGCAGATTGCCAGCGCTGAAGCTGTCGAAATGCCCGACCAGGATTTGGTGGGCAAAACCGCTCTTATCGGTCAGGATGCGGGCCGAGAGGTTGATCCAGATGCCCAGCACGGCGTTGATGGCGATCCAGGCCGGGGCGAACCCGGCCACGCGTGGACTGCGGATGATCTCCCAGTAGCGCTTGAGGGTTTCGCCGGGAGAAATGGAAGGCACAGCCGCCGTCCGGGGGATTTCCTTCACCCGATGGAACCCGAACCACAGGACGGCCAGGCTGATCAGGTAGGCCAGGGCGTTGACTGCGAACGCCGGACTGGTGAATGGGATGCCGGCCACTCTGGCTGCAGTACCGAACGTACGCCACATCCAGCCGCCCAGGGAGAAACCAACGGCCATGCCGCCGATGGTCCCGATCTCGAAAAAACCGGCGATGCGGGTGCGCAACTTTGAAGAATCGGAGGTTGCTTCGGCAAGATACCCAAGCGTGGCGGGCGCGTTGCTGGCGGTCGAAAGTCCCTCCAGCAGCCGGGTGAAGATCAGCAGCCAGACCGCGGTCGTAACCGAGGTGATCAGGACTGCCACGGCGCCGAATACGGGACCCAGGATGATGAACCATTTGCGCCCGAAGCGATCGCTCCAGGCGCCCAGGACCAGGGCTCCGAGGAGCTCGGCCAGAAAGAAGGTCCCGATGATCATGCCCCCCAGCGTGTATGAGATCGGGTAGACATTTCTGGTTCCAACAATCGCCCGCAAAGGCGAGTTGGGATCGAGGGAGGCGGCATGGATGGCGTTGAAGTAAAATTGGATGTTCTCTCCCATGGCCCCGGCCGCGGCTCGCAGGAGCAGGCTGCCAATGATCACCGCAACGAGCGTACGGAGCAGATGTGGGTAGGGTGAAGAGCGGGCAGGGGATTCAGCCATATGCATACCGTTTCAATGGGATTGCGGTGATCGCGAGCTCAACCCGCTGTATGGAGATACTGTTCAGCACCCACGTCCGAATTTTTTGATAATCATAGACCTTCATTATTATAGAAGTTTAGTGAGCCCGAGTCAAACACGAGTCTGCTTGCCGCACTGCATCGAAGGACCCGGGTGGGCTGAGTCTCGTTAGCCGACGGATTGGGATTCTCATCCCCGGAGAATCAGGAAGGTCATCCAATTGACATTTGCGGGCTTTTTTGCTACACTAGGAACGCAGTTGTCAGACAATTTGAGATCTTCCTTTTAGATGAATGCCCACTCTTCTCATTAAAAACGCCGCGGTCCTGGTGACCATGGATGACCATCATCGGGAAATCCCCGAGGGTGGTCTTTTTATCCGTGATGGGTTCATCGAGCAGGTCGGGGCGGCCGGTGAACTGCCCACCATCGCCGATGAGGTCCTTGACCTGAGCGGCCACGTGGTGCTGCCCGGACTGGTCAACACTCATCATCACTTCTATCAGACCCTGACGCGGGTCGTCCCGCGCGCCCAGGACGCCAACCTGTTCACATGGCTCAAGACGCTTTATCCCATCTGGGCGCGCCTGACCCCGGAGGACATCTTCGTCTCGACCCAGACCGCCCTGGCGGAACTGGCTCTTTCAGGCTGCACCACGGCCTCGGACCACCTGTACCTGTTTCCCCATGGCTCGCGTCTGGACGATGAGATCGCCGCGGCTGGAGCCATTGGGGTCCGCCTGCAGGCGGCGCGCGGCTCGATGTCCCTGGGAGAGTCGCAGGGCGGTCTTCCGCCCGATTCGGTGGTGGAGGGGGAAGAGCAAATTCTGAAAGACAGCCAACGCCTGATCCAGCAGTTCCACGATCCCCGCCCGGGCGCATTCGTCCAAATCGTGCTGGCGCCCTGCTCGCCCTTTTCGGTCAGCTCCGATCTGATGCACGCATCCGCCGAGCTGGCGCGCAGTTATGGAGTCCACCTGCATACCCATCTGGCAGAGACCGAGGACGAGGAAGCTTTCTGTCAGGAGAAGTTCGGCTACCGGCCGGTGGCCTACATGCAGTCTGTGGAGTGGGTCGGTCAGGATGTCTGGTTCGCACACGCCGTGTACGTGGATCCCGAGGAGGTCAAAACCTTTGCCCGGTACGGCTGCGGCGTGGCGCACTGTCCCACCTCGAACATGCGTCTGGCCTCCGGCATCGCCCCCGTGCGTGAGTATCTCGCCGCGGGGGTGAACGTGGGCCTGGGCGTGGATGGATCCGCATCGAACGACGGCTCGCACCTGCTCGGGGAAGTCCGACAGGCGCTGCTCGTGGCGCGAGTGCGCGAAGGGATCACGGGCTTTTCTAAGTCGAACGATCCAGGCCGGAAATTGATGACCGCCCGCGAGGCGCTCTGGCTGGCCACGCGGGGCGGGGCCGCGGTCCTCGGCCGGTCCGACATCGGTTCGCTGGAAGTTGGCAAGTGCGCTGATTTCACCGCCATCGGACTCGGCCGACTGGATTACGCCGGCGCCTGGCACGACCCGGTTTCGGCAGTCGTGTTCTGCCAGCCGGTCAAAGTCGATTACACGGTGGTCGGAGGCAAGTTCGTCGTGCGCGCCGGGCATCTCGCGGCCCTTGACGAAGCCAGGCTGATCGAAAAACACAACCAGGCCGCGCATCGGCTTCTGGCTGGAGGCTAAGGAGATTCTATGCCCGTTTCTCTCACGAAAACCTTGATCGATGTGGCCATGGGGCGCAAACCCGCCGATTTGGTCATCCGGAACGGCACCTGGGTTTGCGTTCAATCCGGTGAGTTCCTCCCGAATACCGATATTGCCATCAAGGATGGTCATATTGCCTATGTAGGGTCGAGCGCCGCCCACACCATCCGGAAAGAAACCCTGGTGGTGGATGCCAACGGCAAATTCCTGGTGCCCGGCTTGCTCGATGGACATATGCATGTTGAATCGGGCATGCTGACCGTTACCGAGTTCGTCCGCGCCGTCGTGCCGCATGGGACGACCGGCCTGTTCGCCGACCCGCATGAAATCGCCAATGTCTTCGGCCTGAGAGGCGTTCGGCTGATGGCCGACGAAGCGGCCAAGCAGCCGGTCCATGTCTGGATGCAGATGCCTTCCTGTGTCCCCTCGGCGCCGGAGCTGGAGAGACCCGGGGCGGAGCTCGGACCGGAAGAGGTCGCCGAAGCCATGCAGTGGCAGGGCATCATCGGACTGGGTGAGATGATGAATTATCCAGGCGTCGCGGCAGCCGAGCCGAAGATGCTGGCCGAAATGGATGCGACCCGGGCGGCAGGCAAGGTCATCGGTGGACACTATGCTTCGCCGGACCTGGGTCTGCCTTTCTCCGGCTACGTGGCCGGCGGTGCGGAAGACGACCATGAAGGCACGCGGATCGAGGATGCGGTTGCACGCATCCGCCAGGGGATGAAGGTCATGCTGCGCTACGGCTCTGCCTGGCAGGATGTGGCTGCCCAGGTGGGGGCCGTAACCAAACTGGGGCTTGATCCGCACCATTTCATCCTCTGCACGGACGACTCTCACGCCGCCACGATCGTGACGGACGGGCACATGGACCGTGTCCTGCGTCACGCCATCTCCCAGGGGCTGCCGCCGATGACGGCCATCCAGATGGCAACGCTGAATACGGCCGAGCATTTCGGTCTCGCCCGGGAGATCGGTCAGATCGCGCCGGGACGCTGGGCGGACATCCTGCTGGTCGAGGACTTGAACGATTTCCACGCCGAACTGGTCATTGCCAAAGGTCAGATCGTCGCTGAAAAAGGGATCCTGCTGATCGATCTGCCCAAACGCAGTTACCCCAGTTGGGTCACCCACTCTGTCCACCTCAAGCGCCCCCTGACCGCAGGGGATTTCAAACTGCGTCCTGACGGCGCGCTCGCCGAGGCCAAGAAGGTTCATGTCCATGTGATCGGGGTCATTGAAAACCAGGCCCCGACCCGGCATTTGCAGGTGGTCCTTCCGGTCAAAGAGGGGGAGGTCCAGCTGCAGAACGGGGTGGCGAAGGTCGCCCACGTCGAGCGCCATCACGGGATGGGGACGGTCCAGATTGGATTGGTCAGCGGCTTCAATCTTAACGGATCCTGTGCGATCGCTTCTACGGTTGCCCACGACAGCCATCAGATGATCGTTGTCGGAACGGACGAATCCGACATGGCGATTGCGGCCAACAAGCTCGCGGAAGTTGAAGGCGGACAAGTGGTGGTCAAAAAAGGCCAGGTCATCGGGCTGGTCGAGTTGAATATCGCCGGCCTGATGTCCACGGAGCAGGCAGAGAAGGTCGCCAAAAAAGCGGGAACGATCCTCAAGGGATTTCGGACCTGCGGTTGCCAGCTCAATAACCCGAACATGCAGTTGAGTCTGCTGGCCCTGGTGGTGATCCCCGAATTACGGATTTCGGACAGGGGCCTGGTCGATGTGACCGATTTCACCATCCTGCCGGTCATCCAGGGCGCCGCGGAGGATTAAGCGATGAGTCAATATCCGTTCAAGCGCCTGCAATCCGAGCTCGCCAGTTTGATCGCCTCCCTTCCGCCGGAGAGCCGCCTTCCCTCTGAACCGGATTTGTCCCGCCAGCTGGGCGTCTCGCGGGCGACCCTGCGGGAAGCCATGCGCTCCTTCGAAGGCCGGGGGCTGATCCGGCGCCGGCAGGGAGTGGGGACCTTCGTGATCGGAGAGGTGCCGGTCATTGATTCCGGCCTGGAGGTCCTGGAGAGCATCGAGAAACTCGCTCAGCGCATCGGATTAGCGGTCAAGATGGGTGAACTGCAGGTCATGTCAGTCCCTGCGGATGAAGACCTGGCTGCGGCCCTGGGCGTCCAGCTGGGGACGGATCTGACCCGCGTGGCGCGTGTCATCTACACCGATGCCCGGCCGATCGCCTATCTGGTGGACACCCTGCCCCTGGATCTCCTGACCGCGACGGATCTCGAAACCGGCTTCACCGGCTCGGTCCTGGACCTCCTCCTGGGTCGAGGCAATCCGAAGCTCGTCCAGTCTCGCACCGAGATCAAGGCGATTGGCGCCACCTCCGAAGTTGCCCGGGCGCTCCAGATCCAGCGGGATGACGTGCTGCTTCATTTTGTTGCCTATCTGTATGCAGAGGGCGGACGCGTGGTGGATTATTCCTTCAGTTATTTCCTGCCCGGCTATTTCCGTTTTCATGTGGTGAGACGGGTAGGCTAACCTTGTCACGTGTTCTTGCGCACGTGCAATACTCTCATTTACACGGAGGTAACTATGCGTAGTTTTGCTGGTCGGGACATCCTGTCCCTCAAAGATTTTGAACGTAATGAGTTCTTTCATATTTTCGATGTGGCCGCGGAGCTGGAGCCAATTGCGTCCACCCGCCAGAACAGTGACCTGCTCAAGGCCAAGACCCTGGTAACGGCGTTCTACCAGCCGTCCACCCGCACGCGCCTGGCCCATGAGGCGGCCATGCACCGCCTGGGCGGCCACGTGACCGGCTTTGCAGATGCGAAGATGACGCGCGCCGGCGATTTCTATCAGGAGTCCATCAAGGACACGGTCAAGATGCTGGAGTTTTACGGTGACGTCATTGTCATGCGTCACTTCCAGCAGGGGGCGCCGATGGAAGCGGCCAAATGGGCCTCCATTCCGATCATCAACGGCGGCGATGGCTGGGGCGAGCACCCCACCCAGATCCTGACCGACCTGTATACGGTGTTGAAGGAAAAGGGCAGGATCGATGGCTTGAAGTGGTTGGCGGTGGGCGACATGCGCATGCGCACGATGCACTCGCTGTCCTACGCCCTGACCCAGTTCGATTGCCCGATCACCTTCGTTGCCCCGCCGGAAATGTCCCTGCTCCCGGAATTCAAGAAGGAATTGAAGGAGTATTCCTTGAACTTCAAAGAGGCCGAGCATGTCGAGCAGGCGATCGGCGAGGCGGATGTCATCCTGGTCGAGCCGGTCGTCCAGCCGGATTACACCAAGAGCCGGGACGAGCGCAAGGGTGAGATCCCGGTGACCCCGGATAACTACAAGATCACCCGCAAGCTGCTCGAGAAGAAGGCCAAATCGGATGCCATCCTTCTGCACTCGCTGCCGCGCATGGATGAGGTCCCGGTTGACGTGGACATCACCCGCTGGTCGCGCTACTGGCAGGAAGCCTTTAACGGGGTGGTGATGCGCATGGCATTGCTGGCGCTGATCCTGGGCGCGATGGAATGACAGGCGCTCCTTCGATAGAAAACGGAGATTGAATCATGCAGACTTTTCTTCACGGCCGTGATCTGATCGGCGACCTGGATTTCACCAAGGAAGAGGTCGAAAGCGTCCTGGATGTGGCCTTCGATATGAAGCGCAAGCGCGCCCTCAACGAGCCGCACGCCTATTTGCGGGACAAAGTACTGGCCATGCTGTTTTTCTTCTCCAGCACGCGCACGCGCGGCTCTTTTGAGGCCGGCATGGCCCAGCTGGGCGGCCATGGGGCGTTCATCGAAAGCAAGACGACCCAGATCGCCCACGGCGACACGCCCAAGGAGATCGGCGAAATCTTCGGCCGGTATTTCGACGGGATCGCCATCCGCCATGTGGACTGGGGCATCGGCAACAAGTATTTAAACGAGGTCGCCAAATACTCGCGCGTCCCGGTGTTCAATATGCAATGCGAAATCTATCACCCCTTCCAGTGCCTGGCAGACCTGATGACCATCATGGAGAAAAAAGGCCGCGACCTGCGGCGCAAGAAGATGGTGGTCTCGTGGGCCTATGCCGCCTCGTACCAGAAGCCGATGTCTGTGCCGCAGTCGCTGGTCCTGCAGATGCCGCGCTTCGGCATGGATGTGGTCCTGGTCCATCCGCCGGAATTTCGCCTGATGCCGGAGATCATGGAACAGGCGCGGGCGCAGGCCAAGAAGTTCGGCGCCGGTTTCGAGGTCCTCTCGGATCAGGACGGCATGGAGAAGGCCTTCAAGGATGCCGATGTCATCTACGCCAAGTCCTGGGGGGCCATGGTCCACACTCCCGATCCCGACGAGGGGGCCAAGATCATTCAGAAATATTCACACTGGATCACGGATGAGAAAAAGATGGCCCTCGCCAAGCCGGATGCGATTTACATGCACCCCCTGCCGGCGGACCGCAATGTCGAGGTCACGGACGGCGTGATGGATGGACCCCAATCGGTGGTCTATGACCAGGCCGAAAACCGCCTGCACGCGCAGAAGGCCGTGATGGCTTTAACCATGGGTTAAGGAGAAGGGATTATGACCAGGAAAATCGCCGTCATCGCCATCGGAGGGAACTCCCTCATCAAGGACGCCAAGCACCAGTCGGTGGAAGACCAGTATCAGGCTGCCAAAGAGACCACCCAGCACATTGCCGACATGATCGAGGCGGGGTGGGATGTCGCCATCGGCCATGGCAACGGGCCTCAGGTGGGTTTCATTCTGAGACGGTCGGAAATTGCCGCCAAGGCCGAAGGCATGCATGAAATCCCGCTGGATGTCTGCGGGGCGGACAGCCAGGGCGCAATTGGTTACGCCCTTCAGCAGACTCTGCAGAACGAGTTATTTCGTCGCAAGATCAAAAAGAACGTTGCGACCATCATCACCCAGGTGCTGGTCGACAAGGACGACCCCGCCTTCAAGAAACCGAGCAAGCCGATCGGGGGCTTCATGGACGAAACGGAGGCCAAGCGCCGTCAGCGGGAGATGAGCTGGACGGTGGTCGAGGACGCAGGCCGAGGCTGGCGCAGGGTGGTCGCCTCGCCGGACCCGAAAGAGATCGTCGAGTTCGATTCGATCAAGACCTTGATTGAGGCCGGTGTGGTCGTGATTTCCACGGGCGGCGGCGGCATTCCGGTCGTTGACAAAGGCAATGGCGATTACATGGGCGTAGCCGCGGTCATTGACAAGGATTTCGGCTCGAGTCTCCTGGCCCAAAATCTGGGTGCGGACCTGTTCTTGATTTCCACGGCGGTGGAGAAGGTAGCCATCAACTTCGGCAAGCCCGACCAGAAATGGATCGAGCGGATGACCCTGGCGGAGGCCAAAAAGTACCTGTCCGAAGGGACGCACTTTGCCAAGGGTTCGATGGCGCCGAAGATCGAAGCGATCATCCGCTTTCTGGAGCATGGTGGCAAGCAGGCCTTGATCACCAACCCCGAAAATATCGGCCGGGCGTTGAAAGGGGAGACCGGCACCACCATCGTGCCTTAATCTTTAAGATGAACGGTCGTGATAAAATTCCGGGCGAACCGACCATGCGTTTTATCCCCATCCGGGAAAGGAGGTGACGGGGGGTAGGTTGCAGGTATGAAACAGGTCCTTGTTTGTTCACCCTATCACACACGATTTGAGGAGGAAGTACCCTATGCGTAACGTCATCAAGTATCTCGCCTTACCGGCCATGGTTCTGGTCATGGTCCTGACCGCCTGCGGAACGGCTGCCACTCCGACGGCTGCCCCGGTCCCGCCCACCAGCGTGCCCGCCACCGTGGCCCCCACCACGATGCCCGCGACCGTGGCCCCGACCGTCGCGCCCACGCCGTCGACCTTCATCTTCGGCATGCTCCTGGTTGGCCCTCATAACGATCAGGGCTGGAGCCAGGCCACCTTTGAGGGTGCCCAGTATGTGGAGGCCAATGTTCCCGGCACCAAGATGATCTATCTGGAGAACGTCTATTCCGGGTCCCCCACGTATCCTGGCCAGACGGCCTCCCAACTGGCCACCCAGCTGGTTGCGCAGGGCGCCAAACTGGTCGTCTTCAACTCGGATGACATGAAGGATGAGGCCCTTAAATTTGCCCAGGCGAATCCGACCATTTATGTCATCGGCCTCTCGGATGACTGGACCTGGAAGGATGGCAAGAACTATCAGGCTTCGGCCAACCAGGTCGATATCATGGGCCGGATGGAATACATGAAAGAGATCGCTGGCTGTGCGGCTGCCCTGACCACCAAGACCGGCCAGATCGGTTTCCTCGGTCCTTTAATCAACGATGAGACCCGCCGCCTGGCTTCCTCGGCCTTCCTGGGCGCCCAGTATTGCTGGACCCAGGTCCTGAAGAATGACCCGGCCAAGCTTTCCTTCAAGGTCACCTGGATCGGCTTCTGGTTCAACATCCCGGGCGTGACTTCCGACCCGACCCAGGTTGCCGATGATTTCTATAACAGCGGCTACGATGTGGTGATTTCAGGCATCGACACCACCGAAGCGCTGGTCGAGGCCAAGAAGATGAATGCCGCCGGCAAGACCGTGCGCGCCCTCGCTTACGACTACAAGGGCAACTGCAGCGTGGCTCCGGACATCTGCCTGGGCGTACCCTATTTCAACTGGGGTCCCGCCATGGCCGCAACCGTCAAGACCGCCATCGGCGGAACCTGGGCGGAGAACTTCCAGTGGAATCCACCGGATTGGACCAACATCAATAATCCGGACACCAGCGCGGTCGGCTTCAACAAGGGCAACGGCCTGAGCGCGGATGCCTCCACCAAGCTGGATGCGTTCATCGCCCAGCTGGCCGGTGGTCTGAACCTGTGGACGGGTCCGATCAACCTGCAGGACAAGACCCCGTACCTGACGAGTGGCACCGTTGCCACCGACCTGCAGGTCTGGTACCTGCCGCAATTGCTCGAGGGCATGCAGGGCCAGAGCGTTTCCAAGTAACCCTTTTCAAAACAGGGGGGAAGGCATTGCCTTCCCCCCCTTCTTACCCTCTTGCGGGAATTATTAAGCGATCTGCACCGCCTGACCAGGCTATCACCATGAATGTTGAACTGAAGAACATCCACAAGACGTTCGGGAAGGTCCATGCCAATGTAGGGATCAATCTGGCCATTCCGGCTGGGACGATCCAGGGCCTCCTGGGGGAAAATGGCGCTGGAAAAAGCACCCTGATGAAAATCCTGTCCGGGTTTATTCGGGCGGACCAGGGTGAAATCATTCTGGACGGCCACCCGGTCGTGATCCATTCCCCGGCCGATGCCATCCGTCACGGGGTAGGCATGCTGCATCAGGACCCGCTGGATATCCCCCCGCTGCGGGTCATTGACAACTTCATCCTGGGGCGGGAGGGCGGCCTCCTTCCCGGGCAGGTGGAAGCGGGGCGCGATTTCAAGCGTCTGGCAGAGCAGTTCTCCTTTTCCCTGGACCCGGAGGCCTATGTCGATTCGCTCACCGTGGGTGAGCGCCAGCAGCTGGAGATCCTGCGCCTGATCTGGCTGGGGGCCCGGGTGTTGATTTTTGACGAGCCGACCACCGGGATCAGTGCGTCGCAGAAGGAAAAGCTTTTTGCGGCCCTGCGCTTGCTGGCCGAGCAGGGCAAGACTGTTTTGTTCGTCTCCCATAAGCTCGAGGACGTCGAAGGCCTTTGCCATCGCGTGGCCGTCCTGCGCTCAGGCGTGCTGGTCGGCGAGGCCAAGCCACCGTACATCACCAGGCAGCTGGTCGAGATGATGTTCGGCAAGGCCATTTCGGTCGGGGAACGCAATCCCACTGGAGCCGGGGAGGTCACCCTCAGCCTGCGCAACCTGACGGTCGAGGATTACCGCCTCAAGATACAGGCCGTGAGCCTGGAGCTGCACGGCGGGGAGGTCATTGGCCTGGCCGGCATGGAAGGCAGCGGTCAGGGATTGTTCCTGCGTGCCGTCTCGGGCCTGGTCCGTGCCGTGGACGGGCAGATCGACCTCAGCGGTCATGACCTGACCGGCCGGAATTACCAGGCCTTCAAGAAACGCGGGGTGGCTTTCCTGCCCGCGGCGCGATTGGAGGAAGGCCTGATCCCCGGTCTGACCCTGACCGAGCATGTCATCCTGGCTGAAGAGCCGGAGGGCTTTTTCATCAACTGGGAGAAAGGCCGCCAGCTTGCCCAGTCACGCATCACCGACTTCAATGTAAAAGGCACGCCGGCCTCTACGGTCGAATCGCTCTCCGGCGGCAACCAGCAAAGAGCCTTGCTGGCCCTGCTGCGCGCCCCTCTCAATTTGTTGCTGCTGGAGCATCCGACCCGCGGGCTGGACATTGAATCCACCATTTACATCTGGAGCAAGCTCAAGGAACGCTGCCAGCAGGGCACATCGATCCTGTTCATGTCGTCCGATCTGGAAGAGATCCTGCATTACAGTGATCGCGTCCTGGTCTTTTTCAGCGGCAGGGTGACCCCGCCGCTGAAGGCCGCCAGCTTGACGACTGAGAAACTTGGCGAGCTGATCGGCGGCAGCGGCTGGACAGAACTCGCCTCGGGGAAGGGCGCATGAAAAAGAACCTCTGGACGAACATCGGTTTTCAAGTGGGCGCGCTGGTCCTGGCGCTGTTGATCGCCACGCTCATCCTGGTTGCGGTCGGCGCTCCGCCTTTCAAAACTTATGCCAGCATCATCAGCGGGGCCTTCGGCTCGACCAACAACATCGAAGAGGTGCTGATCACCTGGTCACCGCTGCTGCTGACCACCGCCGGCGTGCTGATCACGTTTTCCGCCGGGCTGTGGAATATCGGCGTGGAAGGCCAGATGACCCTGGGGGCGATCTTCACCACCTGGATCCTGCGCCTGCTGCAGGGTTCGTCGGTTCCACCCGCCCTGATCATCGTCCTCGGTATCCTGGCCGGGATGATTGGAGGGGCGCTCTGGGCGTCGCTGGCCGGGGCCCTGAAGACATTCGGCGGTGTGAACGAAATCTTCGGCGGCCTTGGCCTGAACTTCGTCTCCACCGCTCTGACCATCTACCTGGTCTTTGGCCCCTGGAAGCGGCCGGGCGTCGGCTCGATGTCCGGTACGCAGCCGTTTGACCAGGCCTTGTGGCTGCCCACCCTGCCCAAAACGGAGTTGAGCCTGTGGGCGTTGGGAATATCGGTGCTGGTCATCGCCGTCGTCTACATCCTGCTGCGCGGCACCCATATCGGTTTGCGCTTGAAAGCGGTTGGGAAGAATCCCAAGGCGGCCTTCCTCATGGGCGTCCCGACCTGGCAGTACAGCATGTTCGCCTTCCTGTTATGCGGAGCGTTTGCCGGCCTGTCCGGTGCAATCCAGGTGACCAGCGTTTACCACCGCCTGCTGCCCAATATTTCCAACGGGTACGGGTTCCTGGGCCTTTTGGTGGCCATGTTGATCAATTACCAGGCCATCTGGGCGGCACCGATCGCATTTTTCTTCGCCGCCCTGAACATCGGCAGCGTTCAGCTGCAGATCATCTATAAACTGGACTCTTCCTTTGCAGGTGTTTTTCAAGACCTGCTGGTGCTGTTGGTGCTGATCGGCGAAGGGGCCCGCCAGCGCTTTTTGAGGAAAGGCTAGGAGCCGCGATGGATACGAATACCACGTTGATTGGTCTGGCGGGAGTCCTGGCGTCTGCGGCGCCGGTTTTATTCGCCGTGATGGGTGAAACGCTCACCGAGCGGGCGGGGATCATCAACCTGTCTATGAATGGGACGATCCTGCTCTCGGCGATGGGCGGCTTTGCCGTCGCCTACACGACCGGCAGTCTGGCTCTCGGTTTCCTGGCTGGGATGCTGATCGGTGCCGTGGTGGCGTTCATCGTCGCCTTCAGCAGCATCACCTTGCATCAGTCGCAGGTGGCCGTCGGCTTCGTGCTGGCGTTGGCCGGCCGGGATCTGTCCTATTTCCTCGGCGTGCCGTACATGAACCAGCCAGGCCCGTCCCTGCCGGGCTGGTCCATTCCCTTGTTGAAGGATATCCCCATCCTCGGGCCGTTGTTCTTCCGGCAGAACCTGATGACCTACCTCAGCTACCTGGTGATTATCCTGGCCTGGTTGTGGATTTTCCGCACGCGCCCCGGTTTAATGTTGCGCGGCATCGGCGAACGACCGGCCGCGGCTTACGTACGCGGCGCCAATGTCAAGCTGCTCCGCTATATCTATACCATGATCGGCGGGGCACTGATCGGCCTGGCGGGACCGGCTTACACGCTGAACGTCAAGGCTGGCTGGATGGGCACACAGACCGGCCTGGACGGCATTGGCTGGATTGCTCTCTCGATCACGATTTTTGGCGGTTGGAACCCGCTGCGGGCGGCGTTCGGCGCCTATCTTTTCGCCTTTTTGCAGTGGCTGGGCCTGGTGCTTCAGGCCAGTCTGCCGGGCATCCCCACCCAGGTCTTGCAGGTGGCGCCCTTCCCCCTGATGATCCTGACCCTCCTGCTGGTCAACATCGGGGACGCTGAGTGGGTGCAGCGCTCCCTGGCCGCCATGCCGGCTGGGACGCGGCGGGTGGCGATCCGGCTCCTGCGCGCCCTGCGCGCCTCGCCACCGGCATCCCTGGGTGTGCCATTTGAATCCGAGTAAAGGGGTAGGGCGACCTCGCAGGTCGCCCTACGGTTATAATGGGGGCATGACTAAATTTATCGGGTACCGCTGTTCGCTATGCAAATCCGAATATCAGCCCGGCCAGGTGACCTATACCTGCCCGAAGGATGGGGGCAACCTCGATGTGGTCCTGGATTTTGACGCCATCCGCCAGAAATTTCAGCCGGAGGACCTGACCTCCCGCTCCGAGGACTCGCTGTGGCGTTACCTGCCGCTTCTGCCCATCCCGGACCCTGGAGGGGAGGGCACGCCCCTGCGCGCCGCTGGCTGGACCCCGACTTTTTCGCTGCCGCAACTGGCTGCCAAACTTGGCTTGCAGCACGTCTGGTTGAAAGATGAGAGCCGCAACCCGACCGCCTCCTTCAAGGACCGTGCCAGCGCGGTTGTGGTCGGCCGCGCCCGTGAGATCCAGGCCGAGGTCGTGGTGACGGCCTCCACCGGTAATGCCGGTGCGGCCCTGGCCGGGATGGCCGCCGCGGTCGGACAGAAAGCGATCATCTTTGCCCCGAAGTCCGCCCCGGCCGCCAAGGTCGCTCAGCTGCTGGTTTTTGGTGCGAAGGTGTTGCTGGTCGACGGTACCTACGATGATGCCTTCGACCTGACCGTCAAGGCTGCCGATGAATTTGGCTGGTACTGCCGCAATACCGGCTATAACCCCTTTACCGTCGAGGGCAAGAAGACAGCTGCCCTCGAGATCTGGGAGTGGTGGCGCGGGGACTGGCGCACGCAGGATACGGCCCTCCAGGATGTTCCCCTCACCGTGCTGGTTTCGGTCGGGGATGGCAACATCATCTCGGGTCTGCACAAGGGATTCAAGGATTTGCTGACCCTGGGCTGGCTGGAACAAATGCCGCGCCTGGTCGGTGTTCAGGCGAAAGGATCGGCAGCGATCGCCAAGGCATTTCATGGCGGGACCGAAAAGATCGTCCCGGTCTCGGCCAAGACCATCGCCGATAGCATCTCGGTCGATCTGCCCCGCGATGGCGTACGGGCCGTGCGCGCGGCCCGCGAGACGGGGGGAACCTACGTGACCGTCACGGACAAGGAGATCCTGGCCGCGATCGCCGACCTGGGCAAAGTAGGCGTTTTTGCCGAGCCCGCCGGCGCAGCTGCCTATGCCGGCCTGGTTAAAGCCGCCGCCCAGGGGGTGATTAAACCTGAGGAGGCAGTGCTGGTGGTCAACACCGGATCGGGATTGAAGGACGTGCGCGCCGCCATGCAGGCGGTTGCTGAAGCGCCGGTGATCGAGCCAACCCTGGAGGCGGTGAAGAAATGCCTGTAAAGTCGGGGTCGCAATGGGGCCGCTCGGTTCGTTATGTGGTCTTTGGACTGGCCATCCTGCTCCTGGCTTTGATGGTTTGGATCATCCACCGGGTCCTGGAGCCGTTGATCATCGCCGCTTTTATCGCTTACCTCATCAATCCGGTGGTCAATTATCTCATCAAGTACCGGCGGATGACCCGCAGGGGGGCAGTCAACCTGGCTTATTTCGTGACCCTGGCGGTCCTGATTGCTCTCCCGGCCACACTCGCCCGGCTCTTCCTGGACGAGTATCAGGAGGTGATTTCTGATACGGGGAACATCGTCAATCAGGTCATCTTCTGGTTGATGGAACCGCATATTCTTTCCGGGATCAGCCTGGATTTCAGCCAGCTGGCGGACCAGTTAACCCAGTTCCGCACCACTTTTTTAAACTCACTGCCCACGCGGGCGATCACATTGCTGGGCAGGACCTCGCTGGGGGCTATCTATGTCCTGGTGATCCTGGTGGCCGTATATTATTTTTCGTCCGAATGGCCTCGCCTGCGGGCAGGCTTCATTGGTTCGTTTCCCGATCCCTATCAGCAAGAACTGAACGAGTTATATCAGCGCTTGCGCCTGATCTGGGTGAGCTATCTACGCGGTCAGCTGACCTTGATGATTATTACCGGGCTGGCATTCACCATCGCCTGGATGCTGATCGGCCTGCCCGGTGCCCTGGTGTTGGGCGTTTTGACCGGCTTATTGACTTTGATCCCGGACGTCGGACCTTTTATTGCCGCGGCGCTGGCATTCATCGTTGCCGCGCTCGAAGGGTCGAACTTGTGGCCCCAGCTGGCGCACGGGTGGGTCGCCTTGATCGTGCTGGTCGTTTACCTGATCCTGATCTCGCTCAAGAATTTCTGGATCCGTCCTGTCATCATGGGCCGCAGTGTGCATATGCATGAGGCGCTGGTTTTAATTTCCGTCCTCCTGGCGACCGTGTTGTGGGGGATTCTGGGCGCCTTGCTGGTCGTTCCGGTGCTGGCCTCGGTGGTGGTGATCGGTGACTACCTGCGGCGCCGCATCCTGGGAATGACTCCGTTCCCGTCGGCCGAGCCGTTTGTTTCCGTGGAGGATCCGGGTTCCGATTCCGAGGCGGAGGCAGCCGCCGGATTGAAGAAACCCCGAAAGAAGAAGAGCTGACATGTCCGTCACGTTCTCGATCGTTGCTCCGATCTATAATGAATTGGAGAATATCCCCGAACTCTACCGCCGGGTGGTGCAGGTGATGGCTGAACTCGGGGAGGCCTGGGAACTGGTCCTGGTGGACGACGGTTCGCAGGACGGTTCGACCGAGTGCATTCGCGAACTCGCCCAGAAGGACCATCACATCCGACCGGTGATCTTCGCCCGAAACTTCGGCCACCAGATTGCGGTCACCGCAGGTTGGGATTACGCCCGCGGGGAGGCGGTGGTGATCATGGACGCGGATCTGCAGGATCCGCCCGAAGTGATCCCTGAGCTGGTGGCCCGGTGGCGGGAGGGCTATGAGGTGGTCTACGCCGTGCGGGCGGAGCGGGAAGGCGAGACCTGGTTCAAGAAAGTGACCGCGGCGATGTTCTACCGGATCGTTTACCGCATCACCGATGTCAAAATACCCCTGGATACCGGAGATTTTCGACTCATCGACCGCAAGGCCTTGGAAGTGCTCAAAGCCATGCGCGAGCACCATCGCTTCCCACGCGGGATGGCGGCCTGGGTTGGATTCCGCCAGATCGGCGTCTCTTATAAACGGGCGGCGCGTTTTTCGGGGGTGACGAAGTATCCGTTCAAAAAGATGATCGCCCTGGCGTTGAACGCGATCACCGGTTTTTCGTACTTCCCGCTCCAACTGGCGACCTATTTTGGTTTCCTGGCGGCGGGATTGGCGATCATTGCCATCCCGCTGGTGATCATTTTGCGCATGGCCGGAACCGGGGCCTTCCTGGGCCAGGCTACCACATTGATCGCCGTGCTGTTCCTGGGCGGGGTCCAGCTGATCTCGCTGGGCCTGATTGGGGAATATATCGGCCGAATATACGACGAGGTCAAGGGGAGACCGCTGTATATTGTGCGCGAGGCACCGGAAAGATAGGGAAAGGAAATTTACGGGCGGAGCGACCGAGCGGCCGCTCCCAAGGATGCAGATCAACCCATGCCCTCCAAATTTGACCAGCTCATTGAACGTCGCGGCACCAATTCCCAGAAATGGCAGCGTTATCCGGAGGATGTCCTGCCCCTGTGGGTTGCCGATATGGATTTCGCGGCACCGCCGCCGGTACTCGCCGCGCTGCATGCCAAGGAAACCCATGGTGTTTTCGGCTACGAAGCCCTCTCCAGGGAATTGGCCGAAACCACCGCGGCGCGGATGCAGAAGCTCTACGGCTGGCAGGTCCTTCCGGAAAGGGTGGCCGCGGTCCCCGGGGTGGTCGCAGGTTTTAATGCGGCCGCGCACGCGTTTTGCGGGCCGGGGCACGGCATCCTCGTCCAACCGCCGGTTTACCCGCCCTTTCTGACCGTACACGAGAATGTCGGTTTGGTCCGCCAGATGGCGCCGCTGAAACGGATCGATCAAGCCCACCGGCTCGATTACGAGATCGACTGGCAGGTCTTCGAGGCCGCTTTGCATTCCGGGGGGGCCAGGACGGACATGTTCCTGCTGTGTTCGCCTCAAAATCCGACGGGAAACCTCTACGCTCCGGATGACCTGGCGCATCTTGCGAACCTCTGCTTGAAAGAGGATATCCTCATCTGCGCGGATGAAATTCACAACGAACTCATCCTGGGTGGGAAGCGGCATTATCCGGTGGCAAGCCTTCGCCCCGAGATCGCCGAACGGACCATCACCCTGATCGCCCCCAGCAAGACCTTCAATATTCCCGGCCTTTTTTGTGCTTTTGCCCTGATTCCCAATCCGGATCTCTTCGAACGTTACCAAAAGACCACCGCGCGAATGGCGATGCATGTCAACAGCATGGGGCTCGCCGCAGCGCAGGCGGCTTTTTCGGGTGCGTGTGATGCCTGGCTGGCGGAACTGCTGCAATACCTCACCGCCAACAGGGATTACCTGGTGGGGTTTATTGAATCAGACCTGCCGGGGATCAAAGTCACCGTCCCGGATGCCACCTACCTGGCCTGGCTCGACTGCCGCGCCTTGATCCGTGAAGGCGGGATCACCGAGACACCCGCCAAATTCTTCCTGGAGAAGGCCAGGGTTGCCCTGAATCCCGGGGAAGATTTCGGGCCGGGCGGGGAGGGGTTCGTCCGCCTGAATTTCGGCTGTCCCCGGTCGACCCTGGCCAAAGCTCTGGACAGGATGAAGACGGCGCTTAAGGGATTGGGCTGAAAGGGGAGGGTGAACGATGAAGATCCTGTTTATCGGCGGCACCGGATTGATCAGCTCGGCGTGTTCGGAGCTGGCAGTGCGGCGCGGCCTCGACCTGTGGATTCTCAACCGCGGCCGGTCGAATCAGTACCCAGTTCCGCAAGGGGCACACCTGCTCATCGGTGACGTTCAAGGAAATCCGGCCCAGCTCACCGAGCTCCTTGCCGATCACCGTTTTGAGGTTGTCGTGGACTGGATCGCCTATACCCCCCAGGACATCGAACGCGATATCCGGCTGTTCGGCGGCAGGACGAAGCAGTTTGTCTTCATCAGCTCCGCCAGCGCCTACCAGAAGCCTCCGGCTCATTACCTGGTCCGTGAGGATACCCCTCTGGAGAACCCGTTCTGGGACTATTCCCGCAACAAGATCGCCTGCGAAGAACGCCTGATGCAGGAATACCGGGAACGGGATTTCCCGGTGACCCTTGTGCGCCCCTCTTTGACCTACGGCCCCTCGCAGATCCCGCTGTGCGTCGGCAGCTGGGAACATCCTTACACCATCGTCGACCGCATGAGACGCGGCAGGAAGATCATCATTCCAGGCGACGGCACTTCACTCTGGGTGCTCACCTGGAACGGGGATTTCGCCAAGGCTTTCCTCGGTTTGCTGGGCTGTGACCAGGCGATCGGGGAAGTCTTTAACATCACCTCGGATGAGGTGTTAACCTGGAATCAGATCTACTGGGAGGTCGGCCAGGCGATCGGCGTGGAACCGGATTTCCTGCATATTCCCTCCGATCTGATCGTAGCCTATGACCCCGCCTCGATCGGCAGCCTGATCGGAGATAAAGTCAACAGCCTGGTCTTTGACAACCACAAGATCAAGCAGATGGTCCCGGATTTTACCTGTGAGGTTTCCTGGGCGGAGGGAGTTCGCCGGTCCATTGCCTGGTTGGAAGCCGACCCCGCCCGTTGCAGCATCGATCAGACTGCCAATCGGTTGTGGGATCGGATGATTCATGCCTATGAACGCGCCTACCCCGTGGTACGGGATTAACCGCTTCTTTGGGTGGGTGGGTAAAAAAGGGGTATTCTTTTGGAGGAGGTGGCTGTTCCATGGATCCATTGAAGCCTGACGAAAAAAGCACTCCGGTGATGGTCTATACCCAGAATCAATTGATCCGCGGCGAGGTGCGGACCAAACAAGGCATCCGCGTCAGCATCTGGCTGCGGACGGAAGGGGCACCCGAATATCTTCATCTATTCAAGCCTCAGGTCATCACGTTGAACAGCACCCCTGCCCGGGCGCTGAACCTGGCCGAGATCTATGTACCGACCTCGCAAGCCGTTTGTTTTCACATGACGCCCCCCGAGCATGACCCGATGGATTACGACGAGACCGAAAAGAACCGCGCCATGCAGCCGGTTCTCGTCCTGGTGGGTACCTTCCTGTTGAATGGATTCTTACGCGTCTCCACGCAGGTCGATTTGGGCACCAGCATCACCTCCAACACCCGCATTGCCTGGCTGTCCATGTACAACACCCATATCAGCAATCCGAACCTACCCCAGATGGGCGAAATTCCGGTCCCGATGCTGCTGGTGCGCCCGCTTCAGGTCAGCTTTGGGCAGGTGGTTTCCTGAGACAGCCGAGGGGCTCCCTGGTGGGGTCTGAAATCCCGGACCCCCAGTCGGATCTCTCCCGCCTGGCACCCGGTGCACCTTCAGCAGTCGTGGGTTTGGGATATAATAGAGGTTGTCAGACAACTACTCCGGAGGAAAAATATGACCACGATCGACCTCAGTGTCCAGAAAGAGCGCCGCAAGCGGGCGGTGCAACGCGCTCGTGAGCGCAATATCATCATCCCCACGTATGCCCAGATGAAAGACCCCTCCAGGATCCCGGCCAAGATCAAGAAAGAGCTGGCCTCGATCGGTTTGTGGGATGTGCACCCGCGCAACCTGTTCCGGATCTCCTGGCACAATGAGCCCAAGGCCGCCGGCGGCGGGTTCGGCGGGGCGAACTACCTCGAACTGCCTCCGAGCTTAACCGGCGTTCCGGCCCGGATCGTGGTCATGATTGGAAAGTGGTTCCCGACCGGGGCGCACAAGGTCGGGGCGGCGTTCGGCTGTCTGGTACCCCGCCTGGTCACCGGCCAGTTTGACCCCACCACCCAGAAAGCTGTTTGGCCTTCGACCGGCAACTTCTGCCGCGGCGGGGCCTATGATTCTGCCCTGCTGGCCTGTACCTCGATTGCGATCCTGCCGGAAGGGATGAGCAAGGAGCGCTTCGAGTGGCTGGAGAAGATCGCCGGCGAGACCATCAAGACCCCGGGTACTGAGTCAAATGTCAAGGAAATCTTTGACAAGTGCTGGGAGCTGCGCAAGTCCGGTCAGGACCTGATGATCTTCAACCAGTTCGAGGAGTTCGGGAACTACCTGTGGCACTACGAGATCACCGGGCATGCCATGGAGGAAGTCCTTCATCAGATCATGGGGCCCTCCGACCATTACCGCGGCATGGCCTCCGCCACCGGCTCAGCCGGCACGATCGCCAGCGGTGATTACCTGAAGCAGGTCTTCCCGGACAGCAAGATCGTCGCCAGCGAGGCCCTGCAGTGCCCGACCCTGCTCGAGAACGGGTTTGGCGCTCACCGCATCGAGGGCATCGGCGACAAGCATGTGCCCTGGATCCACAACACCAAGAACACGGACATGGTCGTGGCCATCGATGACAACGCCGTGGTGAATATCGCCCGCCTGTTCAACGAAAAAGCGGGGCGCGCCTATCTGGTCGAGCAGGGCGTGCCGGAAGCCATCGTCACCCAGCTGGACCTGATGGGCTTCTCCGGGATCTCCAATGTGCTCTCGGCGATCAAGTTCGCCAAATATTACGAGCTCGGGGAGCATGACATCGTCCTGACGATCCTGACCGACTCCATGCAGCTCTATCAATCCCGCCTGCAGGAGATGGCCGCCGAATCCGGAGAGTACAGCGCCCGGGATGCTGCGGCGGATTTTGCCCGCTACCTGCACGGACAGTCCACGGACAACCTGCTGGAGCTGCGCTACCCGGATCGCCGCCGGGTCCACAACCTGAAGTATTTCACCTGGGTGGAACAGCAGGGCAAAACCTATGCGGAGATCCAGGCGATGTGGCAGCAGCCGGATTACTGGAGCGACGTGCAGAAGCAGGTTCCCCAGATCGATGCCCTGATCGAAGAGTTCAATGCCGAGGTCGGGCTAAAATAATCGCGGGGCGGTTCCTGGTCAGAGCAGAGGGGCGGGATTTTTCCGCCCCTCTTTTGTGTGCGCCCAGCATGGGCGTTGACTAGAGAGTGAAAGACTCTTGCAGAGGAGATTGCGCCAACTGCTAGCGGAAGGCAAGGGCGTCACCGTGAG
>Ga0209039_10000337_pt1 | contig 45572 bp, 44 predicted proteins | sample BogFormECP12_OM1_FD_188238 | JGI IMG/M metagenome (GOLD analysis project Ga0209039, IMG submission 188238) | Bog forest soil microbial communities from Calvert Island, British Columbia, Canada - ECP12_OM1 (SPAdes) (version 2) | ecosystem: Environmental > Aquatic > Freshwater > Wetlands > Bog ...
TCGACCCCGAGACGAACGAGCTGATCACGAACTCGGTCTACTCGTGGAACCCGGCGGACGACACGTTCCTCTACTCGGGCCACTCGTACATCTACGAGCGGGTCGCGCTGATGAAGAACCTCACGATGAAGGAGATGGAGCGCGAGGTGCGCAACCGCGTCGAGATCCTCGACTTCATGATGGCGAAGGACGCGCAGGCGACCCGTCAGAAGCCATACACGCACCGTGACGTCGGTCAGCTGGTCGCCTTCTACTACAAGGAGCCGCAGAAGGCGCTCGCCGAGGCGCGCGCCGAGCTCCAGCGCGTGAAGGCCGCGGCGGCGGCGGCCCCCCGCACGTAAGCGAGCGCGGAAGGTCAGCCCTTTTCCGCCCGGGCGCCTCCCTCGCGAGCGGAGGCGCGAACCTGTCGCTCTTTGACGAGGTTCCTCTCGGCCGAGGCCGCTCGGTCCGCCTCTACTGCGAGGACGCCCTCGCCGGGCTTCGCCCCCGGCTCGGGAGCGCCCGGGCCGACGTGGTCGTCACGAGCCCACCCTACAACCTCGGGGTCCACTACGCGACGTACCGGGACGACCGGCCCCGGGAGGAGTACCTCCGCTGGACGGGCCGCGTTCGGGACGCGGTCCAAGAGGTCCTGGCCGACCGGGGCTCCTTCTTCCTCAACGTCGGGGGCCCTCCGTCCGACCCGTGGCTCCCGTGGGACGTCGCGCGGGAGGTCGCGCGGGGGTTCGTCCTCCAGAACGTCCTCCACTGGGTGAAGTCGATCGCCATCGACCGCGCCTCCGCGGGCCGAGCCGCCGGCCTCCCCCGCGACCTCGCGCTGGGCCACTATAAGCCGGTCCACTCGGCCCGGTACGTGCACGGCGCGCAGGAGTACGTGTTCCACTTCACGCGACGCGGGGACGTCCCCCTCGACCGGCTCGCGGTAGGGGTCCCGTACGGCGACAAGTCGAATGTGACTCGCTGGCGGAACGAGGGGGCGGCGGACCGACGGTGCCGGGGCAACACCTGGTTCCTCCCGTACCCGACGATCCGCGACCGGGCGCGCGACCGGCCCCATCCGGCGACGTTCCCGCCCGAGCTCCCCGAGTGGTGCGTTCGTCTCCACGGGGTTCCCCGCGCCCGCCTCGTGGTCGACCCGTTCGTCGGGATCGGAGCGAGCGCGGTCGCGGCGGTCCGGCTCGGAGTATCGTTCGTCGGCTTCGACCTGGATGAGGGGTACTTGCGCGTCGCCGCCAAACGGGTGCGTCGCGAGGTCGCGGACCGAGAGCGAGAGCCGAGGCGGACGGCCCCGAAGAGGAAGGGGCGGCCTACTGCGGCGGCGGCTCGGGGGGCGGGGACTCTCCCGTAGCGGGGGGAGACCACTGGCGCATCGGCGTTCGCTTCACCCCGGCGGCGGCGGCCAGGGCGTTCTGCGTGCCCGTCTTCGCGGCCTTCCCCGCGGCGACGACCGCGTCCCGGGCCGCGCCCGCGGCGCGGACGGTCCCGGAGCCGATCGCGGCGCCCGCGTCCGAGAGGCGCTGGGGGATGCGTCGCATCTCGGCGTCCATCGTCTTGCCGAGGTTGGAGAGGTCGTCCTGGATCTCGAGGCCGAGGTACTTCGCTTCCTTCGCGGTCGCATTCCCGAACCGCTCGATCTTTCGGTCGAGGTCGGAGAACTCGCGCGCGAAATCGCTGCCCAAGCCACCGGCCGCATGTCGCATCTCAGAGAGGTGTGCCCGGAACTGGGCCTGTTGGCGGGGGTCGGACATGGTCGCTCGGTCGGTCAGCGTCGGGTCGGAAGATAAAGGTTGACGGGCATCCGCAACGCCGGTCAGCCACCCATCCGACGGTCGGACTTGCGCCGACGGCTCCGGGGCCGGGGCGTGCCCTTGGGTGGCGCCGGCGGAGCCTCCGGAGCGGTAGACGAGAGACGGCGCTCGGTCTCTTCGCCATGCGCCCACCGCACCAGGAGCTCGACACCGAGGTGCGCGGGGTCCGTCACGACCATCTCCCCGCGAAGCGTCCGTGCGATCGCCCGGGCGGCCGGCTCGTACTCCGGATGCTCGGACTTGAGGAGGAGGACCGTGCTCTTGAGGGACGTGACGGTCGAAAGCTCGCGGGCGCGCTCGAGGGCGTGCTCCATGGCGACGTCGAGCTGGCCGCTGCGGACGCGGCCGTCGTCGGCGGTGTACGCCTCGGGAAGACCGTCCGTGAGGAGATAGAGCTCCCGGCGGGTCGCACGGGAGGCGCGCAGGAGCAGGTGCGCCGCCCGGAGCGCCTCCGCAGTGTTCGTGAACGCGCCGGCCCGGCACTCCCACAGCTCGACGAGGTCCAGGACCTGGACCTCGTTGTCGAACGCGAGCACGTCGATCGTGGCATCGGGGTACCGGCGGCGAATGGCGACGTAGAGCGCGAGCAGGGCCTTCTTCGCCGCGTCGAGCTTCCCCTCCTCCGACATGCTCCCCGACCGGTCGAAGGCGAGGACGACGTGGACCCGCTCACTCGTGATCTCCCGGAACACGTAGCTCGTCGATTCGTCGATGTGCTTCGAGCCGGTGAAGCGGGCAGCGAGTAACGAGCCGGGTACGTCCAGATGGGCAATCTCCTCCGGGCGTTGGAGCCGTGCCTTCTCGTAGACGCCCGTCGACCCCCCTCCCCGGAGCGACATCCGCATGTCCCCGGGAAGGCGCTGGCTCTCCTCCTCGAGCAGGAGGCGAGCGAACCGCTCGACGAGGCCATAGGTGACGACCAGCTCGCCCCGGTGCTCGGCGACGAACCCCCGCTCCTTGAGTTCCCGCTCGACACGACGCTCCTCGGCCTGGCGGACCCGGGATTCGGCCTGCGCCTCGGCCCGCCGCTGCGCCTCGGCGCGCTCCTCCTCGAGGCGGCGTCGTTGGGCCTCCGCCTGGCGCCGCTTCTCCTCGGCCTCCTTCTCGATCCCGCGCTCCCGGGAGCGGAGGGCGCCCGTGACGCTGTTGGCGAGCTCTTGACGCTCCGACCCGGAAAGCTGCGCGAGCGCGTTCCCGAGCTCGGACGGACCGATCGACCGTCCGTCCGCGGCGGCGGTGGCGAACGCCATGCGCCGTCCCCGCGAGGGAGCGGGACGAGGGACCCGGCGACGGGAGAATAGCCCGCGGAGCCAGGCGAGGAAGCGAACGATTGCCGCCCGCAGGCGCCCGAAGAGCCCGGGCGGTGGAGGAGGGCGGTTCCACGAAGCGTCCGGCAACAGCAGGGCGCTGCGGACGTCGTCCAGGAGGTCCGCGGGCGGCAGGCGCGACCAGTCAATCGCGCGAGCCGAGCGAAGCCGCTCCTCGAGCTCGGCGATCTGCTGGGCGACCTCGGCATCGGTGCGGTGGCGGACCTCGTCGAGGGCGAGGACCTGCTGGTCGTACTCCTCTGCGATCCGCTCGACCCGCCGACGGCCCTGGCGGCGGAGGCGGTCCCGCAGCCGTTCGAGCCGCTCGCGGAGCTCGGCGTCCTCGGTCGAACGCTCCCGCAGGAGGCGACGGGCCCCCTCGACCCCTTCCTCGGCGAGCGCGCGGACGAGCGCCGCGGAGTCGACCGCGTCAAGCAGGTCGTCTGAGACTACGTCGTCCGCGTACTCAGTGCAGTCCGGGAGGCGGAAGGCGTCGCTAGAGGGGGTCGTCGTCGCCCTCGTCCTCCTTGCAGGAGAAGAGCGAGAACTCCTCGAGAAGGCGGAAGACGCTCGTCGCGGCGTCGGCGGGGGAGATCGTCGGGCCGGGCCGCTCGCGCTCCTCTACGTATCGGGTGAAGGTCCGGAACCGAGGGAAGAGCTCCGGGTTCGAAGCGAGCTGGGCCCGGAGGCCCGCGTCATCCTTGAGCCGTCGACCCTCGCCGACCAACGCCTCGGCCTCGCCGGCACTCTCCTTGAGCAGCCCGCGGTAGAAGCGACACCAGTACACGCCGGCGCTCCGCTTCAGGGACGCGGTGAGGTACTGCTCGACGAACTCCGCAACCCGCCGCTCGTTCTGACGGAACGAATCGCCGCTGCGGGCCCGGATGCGTCCTCGCATCGCGTGGAGGAGACCGGCCTTCAGGTCGGCGCTGGCGGGAGGGACACGCCCGGCGAGCGTGGCGATGGCCGCCGTGCGAGCGGCGACGTCGATCAGCGTCCGGTTCGAGCCGACCTCCCCGATGTCCGGGTTGTCCTCGCTCGTCTTCAACCGCCACGCCTCGATGACGCGCACACCGGCGTCGATGAGGACCTCGGGCACGTACACGGAAGGGAGGTCGGTCCGGGCGAGGTTCACGATCTGCCGGTTGTCCGCATGACGGGCGTTGTAGCCGACGTGCAGGCTCGTGAGACGGTCGGAGAGCGGGTCGTTGATGTTGTCAAGGTCGGAAAGGTTCGAGGTACTGACCGCGACGAACGAGCCCGGGAAGCTCTCCCGGGACTTCGACGGCGTGACGGTCCCCTCCTGGAGCGCCTGGAGGAGCACGTTCTGCGTGCCGAGCGGCAGCTTCCCGATCTCGTCCACGAGCAGGAAGCCGCGGTTCGCCTGGAGGAGCTTTCCGGGCTCAAGGACGAGCGGGCTCATCGGGTCGCCGATCTCCTCGAGCTTGCGCAGGTTGATGTTGCCCGTCAGGTGGTCGGGGAACACCTCGGAGCTCCCCTGGAGCCGGGCGAACCCGAACCCTTCGCGCAGCAGGATGAACTCCGCGGGGATCTTCGTCGGGTCGACCGAGTCCGGGTCGAAACGCGCAGGGTCTCCACCCGCGGCGAAACGGCGGGTGCAGATCGGGCAGGGCGGGAACCGGGCGGCGGCCGCGCGGTCGATGAGCGAGAGCGGATGGTCGAGGACGGGGCAGCCCTCTACGACCCAAACGCCCTTCGGGAAGAGGCTCCAGAGCTCCTTCGCGAGGCTCGTCTTCCCCGCCCCGGAGGGACCGAAGAAGAGGAGGTGCGCCCCCGAGACGATCGAGGTGACCACGTCATCGTAGGTCGTGTCGGTGAGCACGGTGCGCGGGAAGAGCGCTCGGAGGGCCTCGGAGCGGTCGAGTCCCTTCGCTCGAAGACCGTCGATGGTGCGCAGGACCTCGTCGCGGAACCGCTCGGCCGGGCTCTCGACCGGTATCCCGGCGGCCTTGAGGTCCGCGGCGGTCGCTCGGGTTCCCGGTTGTGCGGACGTTCGTGGCGTGGCCGCCATGGCGCGCGGAGTTGGGGTCGAGTTAATTAGTTTACCGAAACGCACGCCCTCCATGGTCGGACCGCTCCCGCCGGCGGTCGGGAGCGCGAGAACGGGCGCGGGCGCGACAGGGCGGCACTTTTAAGTAGCGTTCCCCGGTCCGCGCCCCCGCGAGCGATGGCCGATAAGGAGTCCGGAGCGAAGAAGCCCGCCTTGGCCCGTACGGTCAAGGACAAGTGGCGCTCGAAGCACTGGTACAAGGTTCGCGCCCCCGGGCTCTTCCAGCACGTCGAGCTCGGCGAGACCGTGGCGACCGAGGTGGAGCAGCTCGTCGGTCGGACCCTCGAAGCCACACTTCCCGAGCTCTCGGGGTCAGGGGACTCCGGGAAGGCTCACGTCAAGCTGCGCTTTCGCATCGAGCGGGTCTCGGGCGAAGGGATCGCCGAGGCGCGTTTCGTCGGGCACGACTTGACGAGCGACTACGTCCGGAGGCTCGCCCGCCGCAAGCGCTCGAAGATCGACCTCTCCCTCACCGTCACGACGAAGGACGGCGTGCAGATCATCCTCAAGCCCGTCGCCGTCGGCGAGCAGCGCCTCCAGACCCGACTGCGCGCCGAGCTCCGTCACAAGATGGTCCAGATCCTCCTCGAAGAGGCCCAGCTCCGCACCTCCCCCGAGTTCGTCCGAGAGATGATCCAGGGGGACCTTTCGAAGGTCCTCGCCCACGGGGTGAAAACCCTCTACCCGCTCAAGAAGATCGAGATCCGGCGCTCGGAGGTCCTCGGCCAGATATCGGAGGAGATTCCGGGGCCTGAGCCGACCGCGCTCTCCGAACCGTCGACGCCGCCCGCCGAAGAGGCTTCCGCCTCGGTGGCCGACGCCGGCGAGGGACCGGCGGCGTAGCCCCGAAGGGCGCGAGATGAAGCGTCCGATCCCTGTCGGAGTGGCTCAGCCCGGTAGAGCACGGGACTCATAGCGGGACGCGTGCCGCGTCCCGGGAGAAATCCTGGGGCCGGGGGTTCAAATCCCCCCTCCGACATTTTCCGCTGATTTCTCGCCGAGATTTCGCATCTTTCTCTCGTTCCTCCGGAAGATTTGAACCCTGGGGGGGTTCAAATCTACCCTCCGGAAAGGGGTAGCTTCGCTATGGGTCGGCTGGGAGCTGACCTCACGCCTCCTTCCCTGGGAGTTCGAATAGTTCGACCCACATGCCATGACCGAGCTCCGGAGGGATCACGACGTTGCGTCCCCACGGACCCACCGAAGGTTCGAGCATTCTCGCTAGGTCCGGCGACATCGAGTTGAGCGCCGAATCGACGCTCGGTACCTCGAGGCTCACTCCCGGAACCTCGATCTTGGATCCGTGGAGTGCGAGGAGCGTCGGCAAGGGCCCATCTGGGGAGGTGCTTTCCATCAGCAGCAGGGAGCCTCGGTCGAGCGCAAGCTCGACAGCCCGGGACTGTAACCAGTCGAGCTGAAACTCCCGAACTCGCCGAAGCCCGAGGGCCTCGTACCTAACCAGCGCCTCGTCGAAGTCGTCGACTGCAAGCCAAGCCGAGGAGAAGCTCTGGGCGCCGTTGGGGTGAGGGACTCTTCGCGCCTCGTCGTAATTCCGGACGAGCTCCGGATCTTTGGCAGCCCACTCGGCTCGACCCGCGGCGTTGTACTCGGTGAAGAACAGGGGGTCGCTCCGGGGAGACGCTCCATGCTGGATAGTCACCGTGTACCAGAGGGCCGAAGGTGCTTCGTTGCGACCCTCGTACTGGATGGTCCCCGGAGTCGGACCTCCAATCTCAAGGCCAATACCGCGCAGACGTTTCGCGACCTCAGCGGCAGAGGTCGCTTCGAGTCCGACGGACATGGCTCCTTCGCCCTGGGCGAGAAACTCCTCGTTGTCTTGGATCAGTGAGCTCCCGGGCCGGCAAATACTCACGAGCTCAAGATACGAGCCGCGCACTCCGAAGGGAATAATCGCGTTCTCGATCCCCATCGGGAAACGGCCTCCGGAGAGTACGCGGAATCCGAGTCCGGCGAAGTCATCCGAGGCGGCGCGAAGATCGCGAACCATGACCATCACATGGTCCAGCTTGAGCCCGCTCATGGAGCACGAGTCGCCGGGTATCGACTGGCCTTAAGATATCTTCCGGCGAAGAACATTACCGTCCGTACGATTGGCACGTTAACGCAAGCCTTCATCCACATGAGACCGGTAATGCGGAGGGAAGTTACGTCGGTCGAGGGAGACCGTTCTGGGAGGAACCCCTCTCGTGGGCAACATTCGGGTTCTTGGCAAGCCGACCAAGTCGGTGGCAAGGTGCGGGTTCTGCGATGGGAGGCTTAGGTCCGACTGATCGAACCGATTTCTAAGGAGGGGATTGTGTAAGGGGGGTTCCCGCTCATCGCTTCCGAGAATGGGCGGACGCGTAACGACCGAACCGTAGGTAAGTAGACCCGGTGCGCGGCTCGATCTCTTCTATCAAGGCGCGACCGTGACGGGCCTGAAAAAGGACTCGATAGCCGGGGATCTTGAGTCGCCAGCGGATGGGGTCATCCCGAACCGGCACGACATCCAGCGTGGGGGACGGTCGGGTCGGATGGGCTACGAACTCGGGGAAGGCGGCAACCAGGCGGTCCTGAGTTTCCGGAGGCAGGGAGAGAAACTCGCGCCACGCGGTCTCGGTAAAGTCCGGCCAATCCCGCCACGCGGGTCCCTTAACGGGCACGCTTTCGTTGCTCCCGGAATTCGTGACGGGCCGCTGTGCCGGTCACGATCCGATCGGACTTCAATCGTCGATCGAGTTCCGCACGAAGGGACGGAGAAACATAGTCATCGGTGACATTGATCAGAAACTCGTCCCAGGTCTCTGCGGCACTCTTGACCCGCTGCAGCACTCGGAGGGTCGACTGATGGAGCGGAATACTTGTAATCGCATCGGTTGCGGGCATCATGGTGGTCATGGTGGCAATGATATATCATCATTCCCGGTGGCCCACCCTAAATCGACATCAGACGACTCGACTTGTTGCAGAGTGCTGTCCAGTCCCTGCGATGCGATGGCAAGAATCGTCCGTAGGGACCGAACGGCCGAAATGGACGTATTTGAACCCCCGGAGGGTTCAAAAACCCCCTCCGACACATTTCGCCGATTTGTCGCCAAGGATTGGCGACGGGTGACCCCTCACCTCGGGCGAACTGGAACGCGCTGGTGCCCCTCGGAGAGAGGGCGTTCTCCCGAACCCGGGTGAACGGCTGCCGATAGGACCGACTCAGCCCTGGTGGACTTCGTGGATCTCGTCGGCGACGAGTCCGTGGGCTTCCTTGTGGACACGAGCCGCCGCCTCCGGGGACGGCGCCTCAACTAGGCAGTAGATGGTCTCCGTCTTCTCGTCGACCCAGTAGCTCCGATAGTTCACACCGTGCTTGCCTTGCACCTTGAGATCCTTTGCGTGGGCTTCTGCCACGGCTGCGGCTGTGACGCCCTTCACCTTTCGGTGGGTGTCCATATAGAGGGGCATGGCACCCGTCATTTACGTTCGAAAGAAAAACCTTCCGATTTCGTGAAAACGACTCGCTCCGCGACGAAATACGGTGACGTTAGCTACTCGAACCAATCCCTGACGAAGGGTTCGTGCCAGGGGGAATCCCGCTTTGGGGGCAGGAATCGCCCCGCGACCCTCCTGCGGGGGGTTCGAAGAAATCAGTAGTTCCCCCGTTTGACACTCAGTAATCGAACTTCCCAGTGAGGAGGAGTTCTTCGTCGGAGAGGAGGCGGCCTTAGCGCTCTACTTGGAGGCGACCCGGCCCGCGGTCTCTCCGGTCTACCGACCGTGGCCGCCACAGGAGCCCGACCATGAGGGCTCCGAAGGGGACTGAGACCAAGTATACCCACAGGTCCGCGAACGACCCGGAGAGCACTGCGGGGGCGATTGTGCGCGCGGGATTGAGGGAACTTCCGGTCAGCGGCCCGATAACGTACGTTGAGACCCCGACGACCAGAGGAGGCAAGGCGAGACGCCAACGGAAGTGCCCCTCCCCTCGGTCGGCGAGGGCGAAGACTGCCGCTACCAATGCCGCGGTGAACACGGCTTCTCCCCCGAACACGATCAGCACGCTGGTCGACGGGAGGGTACTGCCGAGATGGGCCCCAGTTCCGAGCGTAACGGCGACAAATGCCGAACCTCCGAGGGCGCCGATAAACTGCCCAAGGACATACTCCGGCACCTCCGCCCAGCCAATCCGTCCACTGGCGGCGAGTCCCAGAGTCACCGCAGGGTTGAGGTGAGCTCCCGAAATCCCGACAAACAGGACGATTGGGACCAAGACCGCGAAGAACCACGCCACGGCCAGCTCCCACTGCGGAACGCCTCCGGCTCTGGCCGAGAGAACAATCGCCCCGGTCCCGATCGCGACCAGGAGGGCCGTTCCTACGCCTTCGGCGAGGAGCCGCCTCCCGAGCGACGGGTTCACTGAGGGCGACTCCCCGGAAGCGCGGCCGCACGACGGTCCGTAATCACGAGTTCGGTCCGAAGACCCTTCACGAGCCCCGCGATCCGGTCGCGGACCTGCCGGAAACCGGCTTCGTCCAGGTGCGCGGGGTCGGGGAGCGCCCAGTCGCGAAGCTCGAGGGACTTGAGGCGGGCCGGGCAGCTCGCGTCATCGAGGCAACCCATCGTCACCCGGACACGGGCTTGACCCATCATCTCGGGAGTCAGGAGTTGTGGCGGGTGCGATGGAAGGTCCAGTCCGATTTCGCGAAGCATGGCCCCGGTCCGTGGGTTCGCCGAAGCGGCCGGATTCGTTCCCGCTGAGATCGCGGTCCAGCCCTCGGGAAGGTTCGCGTTGAACATCGACTCGGCCATCAGCGAGCGGCCGGAGTTTCCGACGCAGATGAACAGGACTACCTTGGGCGGGATCACGGTGGTGAGCCTCCCGGTTTCGTCGCGCGAACCTCTCCGGATACGACCCCGATTTCCGCTTGGGACCGCAGGGAATCCGGTGCCAGGTCCTCTCCGTGAACAATCACTTCGATAGATTCGAATCCGGCCGAGCGCAACCGCTCCGTCACTTCGTCGCGGGTCAGAGCTCCCGAGGAACAGGAGGCCCACCGCTCGAGGTCGTTCCTGAGGTCGTCGGAAATCGGACGCGTAGCGAGAACGTCCGCGACCACGAGGCGTCCCCCCGGTCTCAGCGCTCGAAACGCTTCGCGGTAGACCTGACCCTTGTCCGGGACGAGATTGATGACGCAGTTCGAAAGGACCACGTCGACCGAAGCGTCCGCCACCGGGAGATGCTCGATCTCCCCAAGGCGGAACTCGACGTTGGTCCGGCCGCTCGAGCGCGCTAGGTCGCGTGCTCGAGAGATCATCTCGGGCGTCATGTCCACGCCGATCACGCGACCCGACGGACCCACCTGGCTCGCAGCTAGGAAGCAGTCGACCCCGGCACCGCTGCCGAGGTCGAGGACTACCTCCCCCGACCGGAGCGCCGCGAGTTGCGAGGGATTCCCGCATCCCAGGCCGAGGTTCGACCCTTCGGGGAGGCTGGCCAGTTCGGTTTCCGAGTAGCCCGCAGCACAACAACCCGTTTTGGCCTCATGGGAGGATGTTCCGGGAGAAGGGCTCCCGCACGACTGACCACCCTCGCAACAACCCCCGACGTCATGTCCGTCGGCGAGGCCGCCGTATCGGTTCCGGACCGAGCGACGAATCGTCTCTTCATCCTTCTCGGGTTCGCTCATAGCATCTCCGCGAGGGTCCCCGGCTTCAGCTGGTAGTACATCCACTTCCCCCGCCGTCGGGCGGTCACGATGCCGGCGGACGTGAGCACGGACATGTGGTGGCTTACGGTGGCGTGCGTAAGGCCCAGAGCGGCCTGGATTTCGCAGGCACAGAGCTCCCCTTCCTTCCGAAGGATCGTGACCGCCGTCAACCGTTGCTCATCGGACAGCGCCCGAGCGCGGGTGAGGGCCTTCGCGAACTCGGTTCCCTTCGCAACCCGCCGACCCATCCCCTGATACCGCGGTAGGCAGGAATCCCCATCGGAACCGGTCAGTCTTCCTAGCCGACCGACCAGGCCGGTCTCGGGCTTGGAGGAGGTCATCATGTCGATGTAGGTCAACACAATATATGTAGATAACGGTCGACATGTTCATTCGACCGGACCGGAACCGGACCTGCGACTATCCATGGATGGGTTGGGGAGAGCGGTCGCTTCTTGGTAGGGGACTTGAGCGCGTTGGATGGCCCCTCCGGAGAGGGGTGGTCTAAGCGCTGACGAGCCTCCGAACCAAGCCCACCTCAAGTATCAAGGTCGTTCGCGACTACCCTTCCTCAAGGCAGCTTGTTTCCCCCATGAAGCGAACCACCGAACACGGTGAAGAGAAGGGCGTAGACCACGTCAGTAGCAGTTTCGAGTTCGTGATCCGGGCGCCCCTGGCCAAGGTCGCTCCTCTATTCGGCCCCAACCGCGAGCGAGAGTGGTCTCCAGAGTGGAATCCGCAGTTCTTGTACCCCCTCACTCACGAAGACCGTGCGGGCTCGGTCTTCACCATCCGACATGAAGACCGCATGAGCACCTGGGTCACTTCGATCCTGGATCTCGAAGCCGGACAGATTCAGTACGTCGTCGTTCTGCCGGAAGTTATGGTCACGTTGATCGACATCCGACTTCAATCTGCCGATCCCGGAACCAGCCGAGTCACGGTCCGGTACGAGAGAACGGCCCTCATCCCGGCCATGAATGAGTACGTCCGACATCGCGGAAAGAACGACTCGAGCATGGGGCCTCACTGGGAGCAGGCCCTCAACGACCTGATACAACGCGGGACGCGCTGAGTTCTACGCGATCCTTCGAGAACGCGTGCGCTGTACGATTGCCCCAACGAAGGACGGTCCCGTCCCTGAAAGCTCGAGGACCGAGATCGCGAAATCGACCGCCGTGCAGATCCCGGCTCACGCCGCGCAGCCGCTCACCGCGTAATCGTCCCCGTTGAACTCGGCGAAGCCGTAGTCCTCGTAGAGGTCCGACTCGGTGACCGTCACGTGGTTCACGGGGTCGTAGAAGACCACCACTCCGGTGGCCGTGTCGTAGGAAAGGATGACCGAGGGCCCGAGCAGCTTGTGGAGTTGGGAGAGCGTCGAGGCGGGAATGGAGGGGTTGTCGGACTGGCAGTTCGCTTGGACTCCCCCGCCTCCGCCACCTCCGCCCGGCGAGGTCGGGGTTTGCAGCAAAGGGACCGGGTTGTGAGCGACCGGGTTAGCGGCGATGACCGCGGCGACCACGATCAGGCTAAGAACCCCGGCCGCGGCCCGATAGCTCGCGGGCCATCGAATCGAGCCGCGACCCGCGGGCCGAGCCGCGCGGCCATTCGAGCGCGTCTCGGAGCTGCGGGGGACAGCAACCCTTGCTGCCTGGCGTCGGAGGAGCAGGGCGAGGACGTTGCCGGCGAGGAGCGCGACGAGGATCCCGAGGCTCGGCATGAACAGAGGAAGGAAGGCGGCCGAAACCCCAACGGCCCCGGCAAAGAGGACCTGTTCGTGGGCGGCTCCCGGAGCCGTTCGGGGTTCGACGACCATGAAGAGGGCGAAGAAGAGGGTGGCCGGGTCGACCGCCTGAAGCAGCAGCACTTGCGGATCTAGGCTAGTTCCCGCCACCAGATGCTGTACAGCGGCGAGGAGGCCGTAGGTCACCAAGAACACGGCGGGAAGCCGCCACTGGCGCGGAGTGCGGGCCAGCAGAAGAAGACCCAAGGCAACAATCGCAATCTCACCGTAGGGCCCGATCCCGACCCACCAGGCCGGTGCAAGTCCGAGGAAGAGGGTCCCGAACAGGATCCCGGTGGCCGCGGGATTGAACCAGGGTCGGCCCCGGTAGCGGAGCACATGTCGGAGCGTGACCGCGGCGAAGGCCACCGTCGCAACGAGCACGAGGCTCGCCGTGGGCGGAAAGATGAGGGCGATGAAGAGACCCGTCGCGAGCGCCGCGTCGGGAAAGCGAGGCCGGTCGTACCGGACCGACTGGAATCCGAGGTCGACGATGCCCGCGATGACCGGGGTGACGACCAGGGAGGTAGCGCCGAGTCCCCCGAGGTAGTTCGACCCATAGATTCCCAGCCCGAGGAGCACCAGCCAGAGGAGGCGCACTGGGGGGAGGGCACGGCGGAAGCCCAAGCGCAACGTCAGCTTGCCGGAGGGCGCGTCGACGGCAGTCCCCTCCGCGGCCACTTTCCCTCCCGACCTAGGAACTTGGCTTAAACCCTCCGTTCCGAGATTTTTGCGCGCGGATGGCTCGGTCTATCCCTCCAACCGCGCGCCCCTTAGGGCCGCCGTAATCTGCGGTGTTCTTTGCCTCCCCGTGGTGACTCTTCGTCGTCGAATGAGGCGCCATTCTCCGCCGATTTCTCGCCCTGTAGCAGGCGTCCGAGGGCAGCTCAGGGGAGGTCGCCGTCGCCCTTCTTCTCGGCGAGCGCCTGCTTGAGGTGCTCGAACTCACCCAACAGGTCCGGCCGGAGAGTGCACAGGTTCTGGGCCTCGAGCTCGGCGACGTACCCTCGGGCCGTCGCGTCGTCTCCCTGGAGGTGGGCGAGCAGGGCGAGCTGTAGGACCACGTCGATCTCCTCGAGCGTGTGCTTCAACCCCTGGAGCAGTCGGTGCGCTTCGGTAAGGTCGGCCTGCGCTCGGTCGTAGGCTCCCTGGTCCATCGCGATCTGGGCTCGAGCCTTCAACGACACGCTCAGGCCGACATGGTCCCCGACTCGACCGAGGAGCTCGCAAGCCTGTCGGACCGTCTGGAGGGCTTCCTCGGTTCGGCCGGACTCGCGGAGGAGCTCCGTGGTCTTGTACAGCGCATAGCCGACCCGACGGGGGTCCTCCGCCTTCTGTGCGAACCGGATGGCCTCTGCGTACTCTCCAATCGCCTCCTTGCGCTGGGAGGGGGTGCATCGGGCGTCGGCCAGTATATCGCCGAAGTTGAGATGCGCCTGGGCGGATTCCCGGACGGACCCTAGTCGATCCCGCGCAACGGTCACCGCGCGCGCCTCGGCGATCGCCTCCTCCATCTGGCCTATCATCGCGAGAGTGGCCGCTCGCCAGAACTGGGCGCGCAGGATGACCGGCTCGTTCCCGACCTCCCGCGCGAGCCGAAGCCCCTCGGTGTGATGGGCGAGAGCCTCCGCATACCGTCCCTCGTAGTACAGCGCCTGACCCATCTGGTGATGGGCTCCGATACGGATGAGCAACTGGTCATCCAGCCCCGGCGTGTCGAGCACCTTCTGAGTGAACTGGGACGCCGCTGGCGAGTCTCCGCGGCCGTGCAGGACCCGGGCGAGGAACAACTCGAGGGCCGCCCGACGGTCCACGGATAGGCGCGGGTCGTTCGTCGCCTCGTCGAGAAAGTCCCGGAGGATCGCTTCTGCGTCCGGCAAGAGACCCAGCTCTTCCGTGATCCGCGCGAGCTCGAGGACCAGTTCCGCCTCTCCGTCCAGGTCCTCCGGACTTAGTTCGCGCTGGCTTTCGAGGGCGCGAGAGTAGTGATCCCACGCGGTGTCGAGCGCCAGCGCGCGCTCGTCGATCTCGGCGGCGATGCGGTTGTAGTTCACCGATTTTGGCCCCTCATGACCGAGGTAGAAGTGGCGCGCGAGCGCGTAGATCCCAGAGACGTCGACCTCTCCCGCCGCTTCCAGGGCTTCCCCGGCGCGACGGTGGAGGAGTCGGCGTCGGTTCGCGGGGAGGGCGTTGTACGTTTCCTCTCGTAGGCGGTCCTCCGGGAACTCGAGAACCTCCCCCGGGCGCTCGAAGAGAAGGCCCTGCCCGACCAGGCGGTCGACGGTCTCGGTGAGCGCCTCCTCATTCTCCTCGCCGCTCGCCCGCAGCAGGAGGCCAAAGGTGAACGCCGGGCCGAGCACCGACGCGATCTCGAGCATCCCCTGGGCTCCCTCATTGAGGGGAGGGGGGCTTCCCGGAGGAGGGCCGGACGTCCCGTCACCCGAGGCTATCCGGTGATCTAGCTGTTCCAGGAGGAGCGGGTTCCCCCCGGTCTCGGAATGGAGACGCGCGACCTCCGTGGCGGAGTACTCCCGAGACGGGTCGGTCCACCGGAGGTAGTCGGTGACCTCTTCGGAAGTCATCGGACGAAGGACCATCGGTCGGGCGCGGGTCGCGCTCTCGAACCTTTCGAGGCGTCCCCGTCCGGATTCGGACAGCGAGGCGTACGGACGGCTGGTTCCTAGGATCCACAGGGGCTCGTTCGGTAGCTGCTTCGCGAGGAACTCGACCGCGGCGAGCGACAAATCGTCCGCGCGGTGGAGGTCCTCGAGGATGAGCACGGTGGGACCACGGCGGGTGAACTCGAGGAACTGGTCGGCGATCTCATCCAGGACCCGGTCCCGGGACATGTCGCTCCGTTCGGTGGTCCCGCCGAAGACCTCGAGGAGCCGGGCCTCGATGCTGACGGGGGTGGGAAAGGCCCCTTCGCCCAAGCGGGGAGCGAAGCCGATCATGACCTGGTCCCCGCCGAGCGGGCGGGATTCGTCCGACTTCAGGGCTGGGTCGGTCCGCGCACTCTCGATGGCGGAACGGATGAGCGAGAACGGGGGCGGGTCATCGAGCGCGAGGGCCCGACCGACGAGGACGAGCGTCTTGAAAGCACGGATGTCCCGGATGAGCTGGGCGACCAGGGCCGACTTTCCCACCCCCGTATCGCCCACGAGGAGAGTGACCCCACCGGTGCCCGCTCGTGCGTCTTCGAACCGACGGTGAAGAGCCTCGACCGTCTCTACCCGACCGACGAACGACGGAAAGGACCCGGTTTCGTCCGCCATCGTTTCCGTTAGAGTGGCTGGGGTGGTCCGGCTATTTACATGCGCGGCCGTGTCGACCTGGGAGCGGTTTTCGCGAGACCTTCCCGGAGGCAGCCGGAAGCATCCATGGCGTGGTTGGAGGTCGATTCACGGCACGGTGAAGACGAGCCGCTTCTCCCTTTCGGGTCGGCTCCATGCCTGCTCTACTTCCGAAAGTGGGTGGACGTCGATCGCGACCCGGAACCGCGCGGCGAAGAGCGCCTTCAAGAACTGGTGGATACCGACGAGGAGATCCTGGTTGCTCGAGGCTCCGAGCCCGGTGCCGAGGATCTCGACGCCCGAGCTCCGGAGTATCGAAGCGGTGAGCGAGATCGTCGTCCCCGAGAGGTCGCCGACCTGCACGTAGCGGACACGAGACGCCCCCCGGGGTGCGTTGGGTCCGCCGAGCGCGGCGAGGATCGTCTCCGCGGAGGGGCCCCATACGTAGTCGAGCACGACGCCGATCTCGGAGTCGTGGGCTTCCTTCCGTAGCGCCTCGCGCAGCGTTTCGGCGGGTTGGCTGAGGGACAGGACGACGTCCGCGCCAAGCTCCGTGAGCGAGTGGAGCTTCGCCTCGTCACGGCCGGTCGCGATCACCTTGCGCGCACCGAGATGCTTCGCGACCTGGATCGCCATTCGACCCGAGACGCCGGTGGCGCCGTTGACGAGCACCGACTCACCCGGGCGGATCGGGGCGAGGAGCGTGAGCGGGATCCAGCACGACATGCCGGGGTTCGCCGCCGCGGCGACGGTCGCGTCGTCGATGCCGTCCGGTAACGGAACGAGGCGTTCGGAGGCGATCGCCACTCGTTCGGCCATCGACCCGAAGGGCGGCTTCGGGAAGGCGAAGTAGACCCGTCGTCCGTCCGGGGTCCGCCCGACCCCGTCGACGCCAGGCACGAACGGCAGATGGGCGTCGGCGCTGTAGTGCCTCCCGGAGGCTCGTCCGCGAACGAGCGTGCTCACCGCCGTCGCCGTGACGGACACCGTCGTTTCGCCGGGTTGCGGAGTAGGCTCCGCAAAGTCACCGTAGAACGGAGGACGCCCGAACTCCCGAACGATGGCGGCCTTCACGATCGTCCCACGCTCCTCGACGCATCCCGTCCTATATCAGGCCGAGTTCACGAGTACGCGTGAGGTAGGAGGAACCCCCGGGAGGTAGGGGCGCGGTGCGTTCTACATCGTAACGACGATCTTTCCCCGAGCGTGTCCTTCCGCGAGATACCGGAAGGCGTCCGGCACCTGGTCGAAGGGGAAGCGTCGATCGATCGTCGGGGTCACCTTTCCGGCCTCCAGGAGCTCCTTGAGGGTCTCCAGTTCTCCTTTCTTGACCGACGCGACGAAGAACTTCGTTCGGGGGCCCATGATGCGTGCCTCGACGATCGTCTTGAGCAGGCGGCCGACAATCCGTGACGCCGAGCCGGGCCCCGCGCCGACCGCCAGGAGCAGTCCGTGCGGATGGAGGACACGCCGGTACGCTGCCAAGGAGTGGTTGAGCTGCGTGTCGAAGATGACGTCGTAGCGTTGGCCACCCTTCGTGAAGTCCTCCTGCGTGTAATCGAAGACTCGGTCGACTCCGAGGGACTTTACCCAATCCACGTTCCGAGGGCTGCACACACAGCTGATCTGCGCTCCGAGCGACTTAGCGATCTGCACGGCGAAGGTGCCGACCCCTCCCGACGCACCGTTGATCAAGACCCGCTGGCCCGGCCGGACCCCCGCGCGATCGCGGAGGCCTTGAAGGGCCGTGACCGCGGCGATGGCCACGGCCGCGGCTTGTTCGAACGTCAGCCCGGCCGGCTTCAACACCACCTGGGTCTCGTCGGCGACGGCGTACTCGGCGAGGGCGCCTCGACCTACGCCGAAGACCTCGTCCCCGACGTGAAGCCCCTGGACGCTCTTGCCGACCACCACGATCCGGCCGGCCAGGTCGCTGCCGGTCCGTCCCATCTTCGGTCGGAGGAATCCCTGTCCTCTCCGGAAGATGAACGGCGGCTTCAGCATGTGCCGGTCGACAGGGTTCACCGAGGACGCGGCCACCCGCACCAACACCTCGTGGTCGTCCCGGAACGGCGGGAGGGGAACCTCTCGGAGCTCCAGAACCTCCGGAGCACCGTAACGGTCGTAGACCCACGCCTTCATCGTGCCCTGGGGACCGACGGCGGGAGTGGACACTTCCTTCACCGTTCCGGGACGGGGGGAGAGGTATTCGAGCCCTTCGAGGGCGCCTCGCGTGACCTTACGCAACCAGCCCGGCCGGTAACCGGAGCCCTCGCCCGCGACCGGGAGTGACCCGTCAACGACCGGCGGCGGCCGCACCGTCCGGGGGGAGGGACGACGCGGGCCCCGTGGGCGACCGGGGGCTCAGCACCGGGAGATAGCTCAGGGCATACAGCGAGAGGACCGGGAGGATGAGGACGATGTCCATCGAATTCCGGATCACGTACATCGAGATGAGAATGGTCGTCGCCAATACGGCGGCCCGCCCCACTCCGATGCAGAACTCCCGGTCCGCCCAGACCCGTACTCGGTCGAGGTCGCCGCTCCGGTCGATGAGGTCCATGAAATCGACCGTCACCATGTTGTTGAGCGGCGTCGAGAACAAGGTGTAGATGCCGACGAACGCGAACGCGTCGAGCGGCGGGTCCCACCGGACTAGGAGGAGAGCAGAGGATGCGATGATGGCGATCACGGCATAGAGCGGGAAGCGGCCCGGCCGACGGAACCCGTTCCGCCACCCGAGGTTCGCGGCGATCGAAACGAGGATCGTATAGCTCGCGAAGACCCCGGTCACCACGTAGCTTCCCGTGACCTCGAAGACGTAGATTGGGAGCAGGATCCCGACCGGGATTACGAAGACCTGCCAGGCCGCGAAGTACATTCGGAACCTCCCGAACTCCCTCCCCGGACGTCGCCGGGCCGTGTCGGCCGGGTTGCGGATCCGACGGTCGGTCTCGCCCCGGGTCCGGAGAATCACGAGGGCGGAGACCAGCAGGACCACTGCCGTCAGAGCGAAGTCCCAAAGGTATCGGAGCACCCCGCTGAAACTCGAGAACTGGATCAGGGCGCCCGCGAGGACCGGCGCGACGAGGGTCACCACCCCCGTTAGGAAGCCGTTCGTCGCCACGAAGGGCGTCCGGTCGGCGTTCTGGGTGATGTCGTGCATCATGGGGTTGTTCCCGGCGAAGAACACCCCCATCGCCGTCCCCCACAGGGCGCCGAAGAAGAAGGCGCTCGAGATCATCCGGCCGGCGGCCAGCAGGTCAGCGAGGACGAACGCCGACAGAGCGAGCCCGAGCACGTAGAGGTGCTTCACCCGCCACCGAGGGAGGAGGTAACTCGAGAGGAGGTAGGCCGTCAGTTCGGTCGCGTAGGTGGTGATCTGGAAGTAGAGGACGGCGAGGAAGCTGTAGTTCGAGAGGAAGAACAGGTTGAGGAAGACCCCCACGAGGCCGGTCCCGAAGGCGTAGAGGTTGTACGAGAGGAAGTAGGACGCTACGGTCCCCATCCGACGCTCGGCCATGCTACCCGCTCCCGCCGTTCCGTTTGGCCCGGAAGGAGCATGGGCGATGGTCCGTTCGCATCGTTTAGCCTTAGCGGACACCCATCGCTCAGCGTGCCGGGAATTGCGCCCGTGGAAGTCCTGCCCTCGGTATCCCGACCCTGTGCCTCCGTCCCCTCGCCGGGGGCCGGGCGCCCTTCGCGACCGGCCCTCTGGGAATCGGGGGAGGCAGAGAAGCGGCCGGAGCGATTGGTGTTCCAAAATGCGTGCACGTGAACGGGGGCGCTGCCACCGGTTCCACCGATCCCGAAACCGTCCGATTCCTCGGGGCCGGCGCCGATCGGCGAACTTCGAAGGGAGCTCGAAGATCTCGACGTCCCGGACGAGTCGCGCCTATCGCCTACGCGGATTCCTTCTCAGGGGTGGTTTCGAGATACCGGAACACGGCGCTGCTCACCACCACGAACGCCGCGCCGATCCCCACGAGGACCGACAACGCTAGGGTCAGCGGCGCCGCTCCTCCGTACCCCGAAAGAGGTCCGCTCGAGACCGCCCCGGAAAGGTAGCTCCGGAGGTAGAAGATCACGGTGAGCCGCGGTACGTCCCCGGGCAGCAAGGGGAGGAGTTCCTCCCAGAGGAAGCCGAACAGGAGCCCGACCAGGAGCGCCGAGCGGGTCGCGAGACCGAGGAACAGGAAGAACCCGCCGTACGCCACCGTGGCCAGGACAGCGGCTATCGCGACCGCCGCAGGGACACTTGCGTTGTAGGCCGCCCCCCCGGCAAGGGTCGCCACCGCGAGCGGGAGGAGGGAGGCCGGAAGAACGAACACCAGTGACGCCGCGGTCGCTCCGAGGTACTTTCCGACGACCAGGGTCGGCCGTCCGACCGACCGGGCCGAGAGGTAGACGAGGATCTCGGCATCGATCTCGTTGCGGAACTGGGCGACGGAGAGGACGAGGATGATCACCATCGCCACGATGGGCAGGGTGAGGAGCTCGAACAGCACGAGCGCGGATGCCGCGAGTGTGTCGGCCGATGGATGGGCCGAGGCGATCGCCGCGACGATCAGGGTCGGCATCAGGGCGAACGCGCCGAGTCCGACCGCGCGCATGCCCTGCACGCTCCCCCGGAACGCCATCCAGGCCACCGTGCCGAGCCGATCGAGCTGTCCGGTCACCTTCGGCCCTCCGAGAGATAGCGGAACACCGCGTCCAGGTTGTCGTCCGCGCTCCGGACCGAGCGAACGGTGAGCCCCTCGGTGACCACGAGCCCCGGAAGCGCCGCGTAGAACGTATCCGGCGAGCGGGTCATGACCCGGAGCCGCCCGGCGTCGAGGAACTCGATGGAGACGACGTGGTCCCACGCCCCGAGGAATCGCGCCACCCCACGGGGGTCCGGGGTCTCGAGGTCGATGACATGCGGACGAGAGTCGATGAGGTCCCGGATCCGGTGCAGGTCGCCCTGGGCGATCGCCTGGCCGTTAGCGATCATAACGATCTGGTCGGTCAGCCGTTCGACCTCGTAGAGGATGTGCGAGCTGACGATCAGGTGATGCCCGGCCGAGCTGAGCTGCCGCATGAGCGCACTCAGCGACGCGCGACCGACCGGGTCGACCCCGTTCAGCGGCTCGTCCAGAAGGATGAGTTCGGGGTCGTGCGCGATGCACTGCGCGATCTTCACTCGCTGACGCATCCCCTTGCTGTAGACGCGCACGCGACGGTCGCCGTCCTGGGTCAGACCCACCTCGACCATCGCGCGGGCGCTCCGTTCCGCGGCCTCGGTCCGGGAGAACCCGTCGACCCGTAGGAGGGTCGTCACCAGGTCGTTCCCCGTCATCCAGTCGAACAGCGCGGGGGGCTCCGGGCAGTACCCGACCCGGCGACGGAACTCCCCGTGCCCCCAGGCCGGCTGCCCGAGCAGGGTGAGCCGGCCTTGGTCGGCTCGGAGCTGGCCCGCGAGCAGTCGAAACAGGGTCGACTTGCCGGCGCCGTTCGGACCGACCAGACCGGTAATCCCTTCCGCGAAGGTCGCGCTGAACCCGTTCAGCCCGAGGACCTCGCCGTACCGCTTCGTCACGGCTTCGGCGTCGACGACTCCGGTCACTCGCCCACCACCTCGATCCGCGAGAGTCGCCACCACGCGAGCGCCGCGAGCACGACGCCGACCACGATCATCACCGCGGCCGAGGTGTACGGGTTGATCGGAGAGGAGGACGACACCCCGAACGCCGCCTCGGCCATGGTCTGGGTGAGCGTGTTCGGGTTCGCGTAGAGGACCTGGGTGTTCCCGGTGATCCCCGAAACGACGCTCGTGCTCACGTCGATCGAGAGCACGGCCCCGAACGTTGCCACGCCGGCGTAGAGGCTGCGTCGGGTAACGGACGAGAAGACGAGCGTGACGCCCGTGAAGAACACCGCCGTCACCACGCCGACCGCGAAGTACGCTCCGGCCGCCGCGAGGGCGGTGGACGCCGACACGTATCCCAGCGCCGTCGTGATCGCCACCGCCACGCACCCGGGAACGACCGCCGCGATGAGAAGCCAAGTTCCCGTGGCCGCTGCCTTGGCGACCAGGTAGTCGGAGAGGTTGATCGGGCGCGAGAGGTAGAGGGTGATCGCGCGGCTTCCGATGTCGTCCGCGAGGCTGCCCGCCCCGACCGTGGCGGCCACGATGAGGAGGAGCAGGATCCAGGCGATCGACTCGTACGGGGATTCGAATCCGCTCATCACCGAGGAGCCCGTGAACGACGCGAACGCGACGTTGAACGTCGCGGCCATGACCACGACGAGCCACGTCAACGCCACGGCGAGCAGGGGGCCCCACGTAGCCCGTCGCAAGAGCTCACGCTGGAAGATGGCGAGCGCGCGGGTCGTGCGTCCCACGGGGACGACCGGTCCCGAGACGTAGCGGGGGGCGCTGATGCTCACGGTCCGGACCTCCGAGCGGCTCGGTCGATCATCGAGAGGAACAGTTCCTCGATCGTCCGGACCGAAGGACCGAGGTAGCGCACCTGGGTCTGGGTCGCCTGAGCGACCTCGAAAATCGTTCGTGTGTTGCCCTCCGGGAGGGTGACCTTGAGATCCGTTCCTTCGACCTCGACCGCCACCCCCTTCGCCGAAAGGGCCGCCGCAAAGGCGCGCGTGTCCCCCTTGATCCGTACGACCGTGTGGACCTCGCCGCCCGAAAGCAGGTCGCGCACGGTTCCGGCGGCCAGCAGTCGTCCCGCGTTCAAGAGGAGGACCTGGTCGACCAATCCCTCCGTGTCCGGCAGAAGGTGGGTCGAGAGGACGAAGCTGTGACCCCCGAGCCGGGAAAGCACCCCAAGGAGCCGAAGCATCTCTTCCCGGCCCTGAGGGTCGAGCCCGGAGGTCGGTTCGTCGAGGAAGCAGAGCGGAGGGTCGTGGACGATCGCCTGGGCGAGCTTGACGCGCTGCCGCATCCCGACCGAGTACTCGCGGATCTTCCGGTACCGTTCCTCCTTGAGTCCGACGAACTCGAGCACGTCGTGCGCTCGGCTCATCGCGACCTCACGGGGTAGGCCGCTCACCCGTCCCATGTGGGCGACGAACCCCACCGCGCTCAGGTCGGGCATGAGGCAGTCGTGTTCGGGCATGTATCCGACCCGCGCGCGGACCTGGAGCGGTTCTACCTGGGGGTCATACCCCAGCACCGAGAGGCGTCCCGACGTAGGCGGCAGGAGACCAAGGAGGAGGCGCAGGAGCGTGGTCTTCCCGGACCCGTTGGGGCCGACGAGGCCGATGGTCCCCGGTGCGAGCTCCACCGAAAGGTTCGAGAGCGCCTCGACCTGGTCAAACCGCTTCGTGACCGAATCGGCTTGGAGGAGTCCACCCGGCACGGTTGGACCACGCCCGCCGACTATTTGGGTCGAATGTTGACCCTACTCCGACGGCCATCGCGTGCAACGCACGGACCCCGTGGACTGCCGGCCCATGGAGATGGAGACCACCCTCTCAAGTAAACCCGAACTGACTGAGAGTTGATAGGGGCCAACTTGCGTGCTTGCATTATCCTGCAAGTGAGCAACTGCAGGGGGAACACACCATACCAAGGAGTTAGGAAATGTCAGGAGCAACCGCGGCCACAAACGCATCGACTCTGCCCAGAGACCTCGGGGTTCCTACGGAACGCCCCGCTGCGACCGAGGCGAATCCGAGCGGCCTGTCCATGGTCGTCTTCTCAGGCGACCTCGACAAGGTCCTCGCCGCCATGATCATCGCGAACGGCGCCGCGACGATGGACCTCCCCGTGAACATCTTCTTCACGTTCTGGGGACTCAACGTCCTCCGGAAAGGCGGGCCGGTTCAGGTCCAGGGGAAGAAAACGACCACCGAACGGATGTTCGGCGGCATGATGCCGCGGGGACCGGACCACCTTCAGCTCTCGAAGATGAAGATGGCGGGGCTCGGCACCCGGATGATCAAGAAGGAGATGGCGAAGAAGCACGTCATGAGCCTCCCCAACCTGATGAAGTCCGCTCAGGAGCAGGGGGTTCGCTTCATCGCGTGCACGATGTCAATGGACCTCATGGGGATCCACAAGGAAGAGCTCATCCCGGGAATCGAGTACGCCAACGTCGGTACGTTCATCGACGCGGCGGACCGAAGCCGGATGACCATGTTCATCTGAGCCGAACGGACGTCGATGACCATTCGACCGCGGGCCCCGCTTTCGGGGCTTGACCTCGAGGGATTCGAGCTCGAGGCCGACATGATCCGCGTGCTGGCGAATCCGAAACGGCTCATGATCGTGGACCTGCTCGGACGGGGTCCGAGCACGGTCACCGAGATTGCCGACTGGTTGAACCTCTCCCTGCAGAACGCCTCGCAACATCTGCGCGTGATGAGGGACCGAGGCATCGTCCGCGCGCGTCGGGATGGCCGTGAGGTCCGCTATGCCCTTCGGAACCCGGTGCTCTCGCAGAGCTGTCAGATCGTCCGCCGGGCCCTCCTTGCGGAGACTCGGTTCCGGTCAGACCGTTTCGACCTCAGGGCCGAGCCGGCACCGGTCTCGAACCCGCGTCGGATCCGTGAATCCCGACGAACCCGTTCCCCCATCTCAGTGACCGGTTAAAGCACAAGGAAGGAAGAAAATGAACCCAGACGAGTTGAAGAGCCTCAAAGTGAACAAGGTCGTGGACGCGCGCGGGACCGCCTGCCCGGGCCCGCTCCTCGACGCCAAGCGGGCGATGGGGAGCATCCCGATCGCCGGGATCATGGAAGTGATCTCGTCCGACATCGGCACGACATCGGACATACCGCTCTGGGCGTCCAAGGTCGGCCACGAGTACCTCGGCATGCTGACCGAGCCGGGGCTCTGGCGGCTCTACGTAAAGCGCGGTAAGTGAGGGTGCCGGTGCCCGTGCCCCCCGCCCGTCGGCCCCCGCCGAGGATCCTAGTGTTCTCGACGAACGCGATCTCGGACATGGCCATCGACCTGGCCGGGAGTTCCCATCTTGACTACCCTCCGACCGTCCAGGTGATCGCCCTGCCGTGCTCGAGCGGGATCAACCCGACGTGGATCACGCACGCCGTCGAGGCCGGGTTCGACGGGGTGTTCGTGGCGGCCGACGGTGGGGAGTGCGCCTACATCCCGGACTGCACGGCCCGCACCGCACGCCTGGTCGAGCAAGCCCAGAGCCTGCTCACGAAGAACGGGTCCGACGCACGTCGGGTGAAGATGGGGGCCCTCTGCTCGGTCTGCTCGGAGGCGTTCGTCAACCACATGAAACAGTTCGGTCGGGAGCTCGAAGAACTTCGGGCCCCCGCCGCGGCGGCGTAGATGAGCGACCCGAAACCCCCCACCGACTACGACGTGATGGTGGTCGGGGCCGGCGTCGGAGGGATGGAATCCGCTCTCTCCCTCGGCGACATGGGGTTCCGGGTCCTGCTCGTCGAGCAGGAGGCGAGCGTAGGGGGACGGATGATCCTCCTCAGCAAGGTCTTCCCGACGCTCGACTGCGCCAGCTGCATCTCCACTCCGAAGATGGCGGGGGTCAACAACCACCCCAACATCCGGACCCTCGTCTACTCCGAAGTGAACAACATCACCCCCAATGAGGGCGGAGGGTTTGAGGTCCATCTGACCCGAAAGCCCACCTTCGTGGACGCGGCCAAGTGCACCGGCTGCGCGCTCTGCGAAGTCGCCTGCACGGTCGCGTTCCCCGACGAGTTCAACTACGACCTCGCGGCCCGCCGGGCCGCCCACATCGCGTTCCCGCAGGCGGTGCCCAAGAAGGCCGTGATCACGCGGCACGGCACCTCTCCGTGCTCGTTCGCCTGCCCCGCCGGCGTGAAGCCGCACGGATACGTTTCGCTCGTACGCGCGGGCAAGTATGACGCGGCGTTCCGTCAGCACCTCGAGGACGCTCCCTTCGTAGGAGTCCTCAGCCGCGCGTGCTACGCTCCGTGCGAGGAGCAGTGCTCCCGCGCCGGCCTCGAAGGGACGGTCTCCATCCGCGGGATCAAGCGGTTCATGGCGGACCGCTACTACGGCGAGCACGCCGACCCGGAGTACGGGTCCCCGTCGAAGCGCACCGGGAAGAAAGTCGCGGTCGTCGGGTCGGGTCCGACCGGGCTCTCCGCCGCGTTCTTCCTAGCTCGTTCGGGCCACGATGTCACCGTCTTCGAGGGCGACAGCGAGCCCGGTGGGATCATGCGATGGGGCATACCCTCCTATCGGCTCCCGAAGGACGTCCTCGCTCGGGACATCAAGAACATCACGGCTCTCGGGGTCCGCATCGAAACGAACCGTCGCGTCACCTCGCTCGCCCCCCTCAAGGAGGCGGGGTTCGACGCCGTCTTCGTCGCCACGGGCGACCGTGGCGGACGCAAGCTCTCCGTCCCCGGAGAGGAGCTCCCCGGCGTGATCGACTCCATGGATTTCCTACATGCCACCAACGCCGGCCATCCGACGGATTTCCATGGGAAGACGGTCGTGGTCATCGGCGGCGGTAACGTCGCGATCGACTCGGCGCGCAGCGCGCTCCGGCTCGGGGCTCGGTCGGTCAAGTTGTTCTGCCTCGAATCGGCGAGCGAGATGCCGGCCCACCGCTGGGAGGTCCAGGAAGCCGAGGACGAGGGGGTCGTAGTAACCAATTCTTGGGGCGTTCACGAGATCCACGGGGAGGAAGGAAGGGTCCGGAGCATCGAACTCATTCGGTGCACATCCGTCTTTGACTCAGAGCACCGCTTCCGCCCGGCGTTCGATCAGACGGTGAAGCAGGCCGTCCCCACCGACGTGGTGATCACCGCGATCGGGCTGATGGCGGACACCGCGCCCTTTGCCTCCCAGCTCGAACTCAACCGCAACGGGACCGTCCGGGTGAATCCCGAAACGCTGCAGACCTCCTCCTCCTACGTCTTCGCCGGCGGCGACGCGGTCACCGGGCCGTCGATGATCGTCGCGGCGGTCGGACAGGGCAAGCGGGCCGCGTACTACATCGACCGACAGCTTAGCGGGCAGAGCTTCGAAGGGGTCCGGTTCGACGAGCGATTGCCGGTTTCCGACCGAGCGAAGGTCATCGCCCAGGCTCGCGACCATGTCACGCCCCGGGAACCGGTCAAGCCGAAGCGCCGCACGATCGCCGAGCGGGTCGCCTCGTTCGCGGAATACGAGGACGGCCCGAGCGAGGCCGAAGCGCGGTTCGGCGCCAACCGATGCCTCGACTGCGGCGTCTGCTGCGAGTGTCGAGAATGCGTGGCGGCGTGCCCGGCCTTCGCGATCGACCTCGATCAGCGCGCCCGCCACGAGACGGTGACCGTCGGCTCGGTAGCGCTGGCCACGGGATTCCATCCGTTCGACGCGCGCCAAAAGCCCGCGCTCGGGTTCGGCCGTTTCCCGAACGTGATTACGGGTACCCAGATGGACCGGATCCTCGCGCCGACCCGACCGTTCAACGCCGTGTTTCGTCCCTCGGACGGCAAGGCGCCGGCCAACGTGGCGTTCGTGCTGTGCACCGGTTCCCGGGACGAGCAGGTGGGCAACCGCCTCTGCTCGCGCGTCTGCTGCATGTACTCGCTGAAACAGGCCCAGCTGGCCCTCGGGGCCCTTCCCCTTGCGGACGTGACGATCTACTACATCGACATCCGCGCCTTCGGCAAGGGGTACGACGAGTTCTTCCAGCAGACCCGGTCGATGGGCGTCTCCTTCGTTAAGGGGAAGGTCTCCCGCATCGAGGGGACCGACCACGACGACCTGATCGTCCATTACGAGGACATCGAGGGCGGGGGAGGGTCGAAGGAGGCCCGCCATGACATGGTGGTGCTCGCTGTCGGCCTTCAGCCGAACCAGGGGGCGTTCCGCCTGCTCCCGGAGGGAACCCTCGCCCGGGACGAGTACTCCTACGTGAAGGAGATCGACGAGGAACTCGAACCCGGCCGGACCAACATCCCCGGCGTCTTCGTGATCGGCTCCGCGGCCGCCGTGCGTGACATCCCCGATACGATCCTACACTCCGAGGCGGCCTCGGCGCAGGTCGCGGCCTACCTCAAGCGGCCGGGGGCGAAGGCATGACGGAGACGCCGCGCCGCATCGGCGTGATGATCTGCCAGTGCGGCGGCAACATCAGCGACTACGTGGACACGGAGAAGGTCCGCGAGGCGGCGAGCAAGGAGGGCGAGGTCGTCGCGACCCAGGTCCAGATGTTCGCCTGCTCGGACTCGGGCCAGGAGTCGATGGTGCAGATGATCCGGGAGAAGAAGCTGGACGGGGTCGTCGTCTGCTCCTGCTCCCCGAAACTGCACCTGTCCACATTCCGGGCGATGACCCAGCGGGGCGGCCTCAACCCGTACGAATACACCCAGGTCAACATTCGGGAGCAATGCTCCTGGGCGCATACCCATGACAAGCCGGCCGCCACCGAGAAGGCGACCCGCCTCGTGCGCGCCGGGATTGCGAAGACCGCCCTCTCCACGCCGCTCGAGCGGATGCGGGTCGAGACGATCCCCCAAGTGCTCGTGATCGGAGCCGGCATCGCGGGGCTGCGGGCCGCCCTCGCGCTCTCCGACCTGGGAATCTGCGTGCACCTGATCGAGAAGGCCTCCGAACCCGGTGGGCATGTCGCCCGATGGGGGAAGGTCTTCCCGAACGACAAGGACGGTCGAGGACTCGTAGAGAATCTCGTCGAGCAGGTCCGGGCCCGCGAGAACATCGCTCTCTACCTCGGCACCGAGCTCACCGAGATGGGCGGGCGCATCGGTCACTTCACCGTCAAGATCCGGACTCTGACGAAGGAGACGGTCTCTTTGGACGTCGGGAGCATCGTCGTCGCCACTGGCTTCGACAGCTACAGCCCGAAACCGGGAGAGTTCGGTTTCGGTCTCGAAGGGGTGGTCACCTTGCCGGAGCTCAAGGAGCTCCTCGCGAAGAACCCGAGCCGGCTCGAATACCACGGAAAGCCGGTCCGTTCGATCGCCTACGTCTACTGTGTCGGGTCCCGCGAGGAGGGTTCGGACGCCAACCCCCGTACCTACTGCTCGCGGTACTGTTGCAGTGCCACTTCGCATATTGCCACGGTCGTGACCGGCATCGACCCGGCGATCCGCCAGTTCCACCTGTTCCGGGACATCCGAACGTACGGCAAGTACGAAGCAATCTACGAGCGGGCCCTCCGAGGTGGCTCGGTCTTCCTCCGCTTCGGCGAGGACGCGCCGCCCACGGTCACGTCGGAGAAGGGGGCGCTCGTCGTGAAGGTGAAGGACCGTTTGATGGGGGGCGAAGAGGTCGAGCTGCGACCCGACCTCGTCGTGCTCGTCACGGGGATGGTCCCTCGGGAGGACGGGGAGGTCGCTCGCGTCCTCAAGATCCCGGTCGGCAAGGACGGTTTCTTCCACGAAATCCACGTCAAGCTGCGCCCGGTGGAGACCGTCGTGGACGGCGTGTTCATCGCCGGCGCTGCCCAAGGGCCGAAGAACCTCGCCGAAAGTGTCACGAGCTCGATGGCCGCGGTCTCGAAGGCGGCGTCCTTGCTCCTGAAAGGCTACGTGGACCTCGACCCGATGGTGGCGGAGGTCAACCCCGACCTCTGCGTCTGGTGCGATGCATGCACCCTCGCCTGCCCCTACGGGGCAGTGGAGATGGTCGATCACGGGAGCGCGACGGTCGCGCGGATCAACGGCATCCTCTGCAAGGGGGAGGGCGCCTGCGTGCCGGTCTGTCCGAAGCAGGCGGTCTCGGTCAAGGGCTACACGAACGACCAGGTGCGCTCGATGATCGACGCTCTCATGGCGGAGGTCGCATGACGGGGAGGGCCGGCCTAAGGGACCTCGGCGAGGTCCTAAGGGACGAACTGGTCGAGCAGGACCGGATCGCCGAGCTGCTCCGCTCAGGTCCGAAGACGCTGCCCGAGATCGCCGCCGCGCTCGGTCGCCCGCCCCACGAGGTCACGAAGTGGGTGATGGCGATGCGCCGGTACGGACGGGTCCAGGACCTGCCCAAGCCCCGAGCGGACGACTACTACCAGTACCAGCTCGTGGAGGACCGCCGATGAAGGTGGACCCGGAGTTCCTGGCCCACTTGCGCCACGCCGGCGCGTTCGACGCGAGCGTGTGCATGAACTGCGGGGTGTGCACCGCGCTCTGTCCGCTCGGGGTCGAGCTGCTCCCTCGGCGGCTCTTCCGGTACGTTCTGCTTGGGAACGCCGAGGCAGTCCGGGGGCAGACGGAGACCATCTTCTCCTGCCTCCTCTGCCGGATGTGCGAGTCGAACTGCCCGGCCGGGGTCCACATCACCGAGAACGTCCGCACCCTGCGGACGCACCTCAATCGCGAGCAGTTCCAGCTCGCGGAGGCCTGACGGGAGGGCCATGTCGGTACCGATCGGAAGCACCCTCGGGATCCTCGGCGACAACCTCCGCAAGCGACGGAGCGCGCTCCCGCTCTCGCGCCGCGTCTCGACAGCCTGGGCGAAGGGGCTCGACCTCCCGCGGGGCGGCGAGACCGTGCTCTACACGGGCCAGATGTGGCAAATGGTGCCCGCGATCAATGCGATGAGCCGCCAGCTCGGGAAGTATGAGGGGCGGGGCAAGCGGCTGTTCGGGTTCGCCCGTTCGATGAACAAGCTCGTCAACCTCACCCCGATCCTCGCACGGACCACGCCGAGCGAGCGAACGGCCTACAACGAACGACTGCGGAACATCGTCCGTCTCCTTCGCGCCGCGGACGTCAAGTTCGGGTACCTCTACGAGAGGGACCTCTACCCGGGGACCCTGGCGTACGACGAGGGTCTCACGCAGGGGTTCGTCACTCACGCCCACCGCGTCGCGAAGACCCTTCGCGAGAGCGGCGCGAAGCGCCTGATCACCGTCGACCCCCACACGACCAACATCTTGAGGAGCGTTTACCCAAAGGTGGTGGACGGTTTCGACCTGCCGGTCCAGAGCTATCTCGAGGTGCTCGCGGAGCGCGAGCTCCGGGCGACCGACCCACTGCACGAGTCCGCCACGATGCACGACTCGTGCGTCTACGCGAGGTACGAAGGGGTCGTCGAACAACCGCGCCTCCTCCTCGCCCGCGGCGGCGTCGACCTGGTCGAGCCCGAACTGTCGGGGAAGCTCACCTTCTGCTGCGGGGGACCGCTCGAGACGCTCTTCCCGGGAAAGTCCACGGAGATCGCGAAGAAGAGGGTCGAACAGCTCTCCGCGTGCAGTCCGAAGATCGTCACCGCGTGCCCTCTTTGCCTTGCGAACCTCGAGCGGGTCGCCCCGGCGGGCGTCGAGGTCCGGGACATCTCGGACTACTTGGTCCGGGCGTACTGCCCAACGGTCCCAGCCTAGCGGGGTCCCCCAAGGGGGACGGCCGGTCTACGGGCGATCCTCCGAAACGGCCCCGGTACGGGGTTCGGAGGGAAATCCGGGGGGCGCGAGGGTGAGGGTCATGCGCTTGTTGCGCGAACCTTTGTTCTCGACCCCCACCAACCGGGCGAGTCCGACCTCCCCCGTCGCGCGGACGTGCGTGCCCCCGTCCGCCTGCACGTCGAACCCTTCGATATCGATGAGGCGAACGGTCTCGACGTCGGGGACCAGGTGGGCCGCGACCCGTACCAGCGACGGGTCCCGCTGGATCTCCGCACGGGGAACGAACCGAACCCGGATCGGCAGGTTCTGACGGACGACCTCGTTCATCCCTTCGATCAGCTCCTCAGCCACCTTCGGGTTGAACTCGGGCAGCGAGAAGTCCATCCGGGCCCGGTCGACGTAGATCTGCCCGCCGGTGATTCCGGACCCGAACCGCCGGAACACGACCCCGCTCAGGATGTGGAGCGCGGTGTGGTGGCGCATGTGTGCTATCCTACGCTCCCAGTCGACCCGGCCGTGGACGGTCGCTCCCGGAAGGAGTCCTGGGGTGTCGAGGAGATGGGAGATCTCTGCCGGGGTCTTGGAGACCTCCACCACACGGAACACCCGGTCGCCCGCGCCTTCCAGGGTCCCGGTATCGCATGGCTGTCCTCCGCCGGTCGGGTAGAACGCGGTGGTCGCAAGCACGACCCTCGGTCCCTCCGCGGAGACCACCGCGCTCTCGAACTCCGTCCGGTAGGCATCGTGGAGGTACAGCGCTTCGGTCATGCGTGGTCGGAGGTAGGACACTCTACCTCGTCTCCGTCGAGAGGCAGGCCTGCAGGCCCATAATCCTGCCGGCCACCGGGACCGCGGTCGCCGTGCAGCTCAGCTTCGGGCCAGCCGCGTCCGGTCGATCTCGGCCTTAATCCTCGCGGCCGCTTCGTCGGGGGTCACGGTGAGGGTCTCGTGGCGCCGCCCGGCCTTCTTGACCTCTCGGAGCCCCGCCACCGCCGTGGGCGAGCCCTTGAGCCCCAGGTACTGCGGGTCACCGGCGAGCTCCTTCTCGTTCCACACCAGCACCTTCGCGCTCTGCGCGAACGCCCAGCGGTCGTAGTCGAGGAATCGGGGCTCGTTCGACCCGACTACTACGGAGACCACTGTCGGGACCGAGAGCTCGACGGTTTCCTTTCCCTCCTCGAGGACCCGCGTCGCATGCACGGTACCGTGCGTTCCTGGAACGAGCCGCTCCACGTACGTCGCCTGGGACGCGTCGAGCCACTCGGCGATGCTGGGTGGGACCTGGCTCGTCCCGCCGTCCGAGGACTCCTCTCCGCAGATGACGAGGTCGACGTGACCGATCTTCCGGATCCCGGCCGCGAGCGTGTAGGAGGTGGCGAGCGTGTCGGCTCCACCGAAGGCGCGGTCGCTCAGCAGGATCGCGTCGTCCGCGCCGACGGCGAGGGCCACGCGCAGGTACGGCTCGAACTGGGGAGGGCCCATCGACAGGACGGTCACGGTCCCGCCGTGGGCGTCCCGGTAGGCGAGCGCGGTCTCGAGGGCGTTCAGGTCCGAGGCGTTGATCACCGAGCGGGCCCCGGCCCGGTCGAGCATCTTGGTCTCGAGGTCGACCTTGACCTCCTCGGGTCGGGGAACGACCTTGAGGCAGACCACGATCCGCATCGTCAGGCCTCCCCCAGCGCCCGGAGGAGCGACTCGACGACGGGGGCGAGGTCCCCCACGATCCCCAGGTCGGCGTGGTCGAAGATGGGAGCCTGGGGGTCGCGGTTCACCGCGACCACGGTCCCCGCGCCTTCGATGCCGACGGTGAACTGGACGGCGCCGCTGACCCCGAGCACCAAGACGAGCTTCGGCCGGGTGATGACTCCCGTTTGACCGATCATCCGGTCGCGGTCGACCCAGCCGGCGTCCGTGGCCACGCGGGTCGCGCCGACCTCGCCTCCGAGGGCGTGCGCCAGCTCCTCGATCCGGCCGAAGTTCCCGCCCGTTCCCCTTCCCCCGACTATGATGACGTCGGCCCGGGTGAGGTCGATGGAGGAGCCCTTCGGCTCGAACGAGACCCGGTGCATGCCCACGTCCTTCTCCGAGAGGTGCGGGGTCACGGTCGTGACGTCCCCGACGGGGGGACCTTCCGCCGGCAACGGGAAGACCCCGGGCCGGACGGTGACCATCTGGGGCCGCTTCACGGGACAGGTGATCCCGGCCTCGATCCCTCCGCCGAAGCCGGGGACCCAGCCGACCAGCTGGTCCTTTCCTTCCAGCTCCAACGAGGTCACGTGAGCGGTGAGGCCCGTCCGTAGCTGCACGGCTAGCCTCCCGGCGAGGTCCTGGCCGTTCCTCGTAGCCCCGAGGAGGAGCGTCGACGGGTGGGCCTTGTGGACCTCTGCGGCGATCGCCGTGGCGTACGCCTTCCCGTCGTGACGGGCGAGCAAGGGGTGAACGAGTTCGAGAACGTGGTCGGGACCGTATTTCCGGAGCTCGGCCGCCGCGTGACCGTCGGCCCCCACGGTGACCACGGTCAGCTCGACGGAAAGCTTCCGAGCAAGCTCCCGGGCCTTTCCGAGGATCTCCAGGCTCACCGGGGTGAACGAACCATCGTTCCGCCGCTCGGCGTACACCCAGAGGCCGCCTTCGTCCGTGGCCACCATGGCTTCAGGCCTTCGCTCGTCCGACGAGGAGTTCGGCGACGTCCGTGACGGGGATCGTTTCGGACCCCCGCTCGGACTCGAAGACGCTGATGCAGTAAGGGCAGGACGTGGCTAGGAGCTCCGCACCGGTTCCCGCCGCTTCCTTCACGCGTCGGGTCCCCGTCCGTTCCGGCGGGTCGGTCTCCATCCACATCCGTCCCCCGCCGCCCCCGCAGCAGAGCGCCTGGCCGCGGGTGTTTCCCATCTCGACGACCTTGAGACCCGAGAGCTCGAGCAGCCGGCGGGGGGCCTCATAGACCCCGTTGTGGCGCCCAAGGTAGCACGGGTCGTGGTAGGTGACCGTGCCCTTCTCGGATGACTTCCCGAGCTTCCCGGAGTCGAGCAGCTCCGCGATGGCCTGGGTGTAATGAACCACCTCCGGTCCACCGTTGGCCGACTGGCCCGCTTTGAGCGCATCGAAGGAGTGAGGGGAGATCGCGATCACGCGCTCGACGCCCCGCTGATGGAACGTATCCGTGTTCCGCTGCTGGAGGTCCCGGAACAGCGCGTCGTGCCCGACCGACCGGGCCGCTTCCCCGCAGCAGACCTCGTCATTGCCCAGAACCTGGTACTCCACGCCGGCGCGGTTGAGGAGGGTCGCCACCGAGCGGGCGATCCGCTGGGCTCGAGGGTCGTAGGAGGCGGCGCAGCCCACGAAGAGGAGCGTGGACCCCTTCCCAGGGACCTTCACGTCCTGCATCCAGGAGGCGCGCTGCTTCGGAGGAAGGCGGAACGTGTTCCCGTCCGAGTACATCCCCCACAGCAGCGTCGGGAGCCCCTTGGGCACGTCCCGGGTGCGCCACTGGCGCCCCCGAAGGGTGCGCACGATGCTGACGATGTCCACGCCGCGCGGACAGGAGGCGTTGCACTCCGCGCACGTCATGCACTTCCAGACGAACGGGTCGGTCTCGCCGAACTGCGCCTCGCGGACCAGCCGGCGCACCCGCATCTGGGTGTTGTCCGCGAGGGGGCAGGCAGCGGTGCACGTGCCGCATTGGAAGCAGAGGTTCGCGTTGGTGGAGGCGGCGAGCGCCTCCCAGGTCTCGTCGTCGAAGCGGACCGGGGCATTGGTCTCGGAAGCTTGCGCCATGGTCCCTCCTCAGCTGACCTCCGCCACCGGGGCTGTCGGGGGCGCTGGGGATGAAGTGCCGTTCTCGCGGGTCGCGTTGTACCGGTCGAGGACCTTCGCCATCTCGCGGACCTTCCGCGCGAACTCCTTGCCCTCCGCGGCGGAGATCCACTCCAGCTGGAACCGCTCGGGGGTGATCCCCTTGCGCTCCAGCATTCGACTCCAGGTCTTGAACCGCTTCTCCGTCCACGAGTTGGCGTTGATGTAGTGGCAGTCGCCGGGATGACAGCCGGTCAGCAGGACCGCACCGGCGCCCTTCTCGAACGCGTGCTTGACGAAATCCTCCGAAACGCGGCCGGAACACATCGTGCGCACGGTGCGCGCCACGGCCGGGTACTGGATCTTCTCGATTCCGGCCTGGTCTGCCCCGGCGTAGCTGCACCAGTTGCACGCGAAGACCAGCACCTTGTGCTGGGGGTCGCTCTCGAGAGCGGCATCGATCTGCGCGAGTACCTGGTCGTCGGTGAATCCGGGGTTCGTGATCGCGTCGCGGTAGCAGTCGGCGCCGCAGGTCCCGCACCCCATGCACATCGGCGCTACCACCCGGACCTTCTTCTTCCCGTCCACGACCACCGGCTCGATCGCCCCGTACGGGCAGACGGGCACGCACCGACCGCAGCCGTTGCACCGCGCAGCGTCGACGAGCGCGACGAGCGGCTCCTTCTCGATGATCTCGTGCGAGAGGAGCCCGCTCGCCTTCGACGCCGTCGCGAGCCCCTGCGCGATCGCCTCGGTGACGTCCTTCGGTCCCTGGGCGCTGCCGCACAGGAAGATCCCGGCGCTGGCCGCCTCGACCGGTCCGAGCTTCGGGTGGCGTTCGAGGAGGAATCCCGCGGAATCCCGCGAGACCTTGAGCTTCTGGGAGAGCTCTGGCTCCGTCGGCTGGATCGCGCTCATCAGGACCAGGAGGTCGGTGGGAAGTTCCACCTCCTTCCCGAGCAGCTGGTCCCGGAAGACCACGCATCCGTCCCGTATCTGGAGCGCCTTCTCGGGCATCGTGTCGGGATACTGGAAGAACGCGACCCCCGCCTGGGCGGCCTCCCGGTAGAGGTCCTCGGCGCCGCGGGCGTAGGCGCGCATGTCCCGGTAGAGGACCCGCACCTTCTTGCCCATCCGCTTGAGGCGCAGGGCCTGGCCGACCATCGAGCCGCAGCAGTATCGGGAGCACTCGAGCTTCCCGTTCCGTGAGCCGACGCAGCCCACCAACGTGACCCGCGCCCCGGGCACATGGCCCTCGCGGATCATCTCGTGCAACCTCTCGTTGGTGATGCTGAGGGGGGCCCTCGCGCTCGCGAGCGGCCCTTCGGTCGCGGCCTCGGACGAGGTCTTGCCTCCCGTCGCGAGGATCACGGTTCCGACGTCGATGACCTCCCCCGTGGAAAGGTGGGCCCGGAACTCTCCGACATGGCCATCGATCTGGGCGACCTCGGAGGAGAGGTGAACGCGGGCCCCGGACGACTCCACCTCGTGGACCATTGCGTCGAGGAGCGGGCCGGCCTCGACCCCAGACGGTTCGATGTACGACATGAAGCGCAACGCTCCACCGAGCCGGTCACTCTTCTCGACGAGATGGACCTCGTAGCCCATCCGGGCCAGGCTCGAGGCCGCGGACATGCCCGCCGGCCCCCCGCCGATCACGAGGGCCGCGCGCACGACATGCTGCTCGAGCGGGGTCAGCGGCGTGAGCCGCATGGCCTTCTCGACGCCCATCCGGATGAGGTCCTCGGCCTTGGACGTGGCCTGCTCCTTCTCGTTCTTGTGGACCCAGGAATCGAGGTTCCGGACGTTGGCCATCTCGAGGAGGTACGGATTGAGACCCGCGCGCAGGCAGACGCGCTTGAACGTTCCCTCGTGGGTCTTGGGGGAGCAGGCGGCCACCACAAGACGGTTGAGCTTCAGGTCGACGATCTTCTTCGCCATGTCCGCTTGCGTGTTCGCGGCGCAAGCGAAGCGCACTTCCTCCGCGTGCACGACGTGCGGGAGCGAGGCCGCGTACTGCGCCGTCATCGGGACGTTCACGGTCCCGGCAATGTTGCTCCCGCAGTCGCAGAGGAAGACCCCCACACGGGCCTCGCCGTCGGTCGGGAGCGGCGCTCCGATCTCCGGCTTCGCCCAAGCGCGTTCGTTGGCTCGTTCCATCGACCGCGCCGCCGCGGCCCCGCCTTCGACCACGCTGTCCGGGATGTCCTTCGGCCCGGCCGCGCTGCCGGCCACGAAGATGCCGGGTGGGGCTTCCGCCTCGGTCATGAAACCGTCCGTCCCGGTCTTCAGGCCCAAGACCTGGGCGAGCTCCGACATGCCTTTGGGAGGCTTGGCGCCCGTGGCGAGCACGACGAGGTCCGTCCCGACCTCGTGAAACTCACCGGTGACCGTGTCCGCGACGCGGACCTTGAGCTCCTCGCCATCGAACCGGACGCGGGACGGCCGGCCGTGGACGAAATGGACCCCGAGGTCCTTCGCGCGCTGGTAGAAGCCGTCGAACCCCTTGCCGTAGCTGCGGATGTCCATGTAGAGGATCGTCACGTCCTCGACGCCGTGGTCGCGTGCCTGGACGGCCTCCTTGATGGAGTACATGCAGCAGAAGCGGGAGCACTGAGGGATGTTCCGGACGTCTCGGGACCCCGCGCACAGGACGAAGGTGACGCGCCTCGCGTGCCGTCCATCGGAGGGGCAGATGATCTCCCCGCCGCTCGGACCCGCGGAGGAAAGCAGTCGTTCGAGTTCCATTGAGGTGAGGATGTCCGGATGCGTCCCGTACCCGTACTCCGGTAGGAGGTGGGGGTCGAGCAGCTCGAACCCGGCGGAGACGATGATCGACGAGACCTCGCGCTTCAGCTGGACGTCGGTCGGCCGGTCGTAAGCGATCGCCTTCGGCCCGCAGGCGTCGTAGCAGCGGGTGCACGGGAGCAGAATGGGGTAATCATTGACGCACTTCTCGATGTCCAGGAAGTACGGTCCGGGAACTGCCTGGGGGAACGGGGTGTAGATCGCCTTCCTTGAGGCCAGGCCCTGGTCGAAGGCGTTGGGGAGCACGACCGGGCAGGCCTGTACGCAGAGGTCACACCGGGTGCATCCGCTGCTGACGAGGTTCCCCTTCTGTCGGATCGTGACCTCGTACCCTTCGCCCTTCTTCTCGAGAGCGACGACGTCCGCGTCGGTGATGATCTCGACGTTGCCGTTCTCCGCGACCTCGCTCAGCTTCGGAGCCTCGATGCAGATGCTGCAGTCGAGCGTGGGGAAGTTCTTGTCCAGCCCCGCCATGACGCCGCCGAGAGAGTGGGTCTTCTCGACGAGCACGACCCGGCAGCCGGCCTCGGCCAGGTCGAGGGTCGCCTGGACGCCCGCGATCCCCCCGCCGATGACCATCACGGGAGCCGAGCTCACAGCCGGGCCCCCGCGTCGAACGCCTTCATGTTCAGTTCCCGGGTGGACGCCTTGACCGTGTCGCGAAGAGCGGCCTCCATTGCCTCCCGAGGCACGATCCCGGACGCCTTCGTGAACGCGCCGAGCATCACAACATTCGCGACGATCCGCCGTCCCAGGCCGTCCGCCGTCCGCGTGAAGGGGAGCGCGAGCGCCTTCTTCGCCACGTCCTGGTCCAGGTGGACCAGGTCGACGTCGCTGAGGACGAGCGACGCCGCCCTCGCTTCGTCCATGTGCTTGGTCGCCGCCTCTTGCGACAGGAGTACCAGGACGTCCGGTCGGGTGACCATCGGCGTGTCGATCTCCATGTCCCCGACGACGACGTCGGCCTCGCAGGACCCGCCGCGCGACTCGGGCCCGTAACTCTGGGTCATCGTGGCGTGCATCGGGGTGTGGACCGACACCGCCCGCCCCAGGATGAACGCGGAGAGGATCACTCCCTGGCCGCCGAACCCGGCGAACCGGACCTCCTTCCTCACGACTTCGACCCCCTCGCCTTGTCGATCACGCGCGCGTACCGGTCGCGGAACGTCTCCGCCTCCCGGTCCACGAACGTGCCTACGATGATCGGTTTCCCCAGCTCGATGTTGGTCTTCGGAACCTCCGTGGCTTCGACGCGGGATTTCAGGACCTCGAGCCCCTCGTAGTATTCCATCTCCTCCACGCCGCTGCCGATCTTGTTCGTCTTCCCGAAGCTCACCGGGCAGGGTGCGAGGACCTCGACAAAACGGAACCCGTGGCGCTTGAGGACGTCCGCGAAGGTGTTCCGGAGCCTCCGCACGTCCAGCGTGGTCCAGCGAGCGACGTACGTCGCCCCGGCGGTCGCCGCGAGCTCGGGGAGGTTGAACGGGAACTCCGCGTTGCCGTACGGGGTAGTGGTCGAGAGGGCCCCCGCCGGGGTCGTCGGCCCGCCCTGTCCGCCGGTCATGCCGTAGTTGAAATTGTTGATGCAGACGACGAGGAGGTCCATGTTGCGCCTCGCCGCATGGATGAAGTGGTTGCCGCCGATGGCGAACAGGTCCCCATCGCCGGCGAACACCACCACGTTCAGGGTGGGGTTGCAGAGCTTGATCCCGGTGGCGAAGGGAATGGTGCGCCCGTGGGTCGTGTGGTAGGCGTCCGTCTTCGCGTAGAAGACGATACGGGAAGAGCAGCCGATCCCGCCCACGATCACCCGCTTCTCCATCGGGATCGCCGCTTGCTCGAATCCGTAGATCAGCGCGCCTACCGCCGTCCCTATGCCGCAGCCCGGGCACCAGATGGTGGGCAGGTCCGCGCTCCGGAGGAGATGGTCGTAGGGATGGGGACCCACGTGGGCCATGCCGTTCATCGCGGGAGAGGTCGCGGCCGACGCGTTCGCGGTCACGGCTTCGCCTCCGGCGGTGCCGTGCACGCTTCGAGAATCGTCTCCGCCGAGATGACATGCCCTCCCGCGTTGCCCACGTGGAGTACCTCGGCGTAGGGTCCGGCGATCCTCCGGACCTCGAGCACCACCTGGCCCATGTTGATCTCCGCCACGACGATCCTCTTGACGTTCTTGAGCGAACGGAGCTTTTCCGCCGGGAACGGCCAGACGGAAAGCGGGCGGAACAGACCTATCGGTAGACCCTTCTCCCGGCCGAGGTCCACCGCCCGGCGAGCCGACCTCGCCGTGATCCCGTAGGAGATCACCAGGGTCGTTGCGTCCTCGGTCTTGTAGAGACCGACCCGCTCGTAGACCTCCCGGTTCCTCAGGATCTTCTCCCGAAGCCTCGGCACGAGGACCTTTTGGGCAGCGTACGTCGTGACGGGCCGGCCGTCCTCGTCGTGCGTAAGGCCGGTGAACAGGACCGAATAGCCGTCTCCGGCGAGCGCCATCGGTGGCACTAGGTCGGGCCCGGGCCGGTAGGTGTGGTACTCTTCCGGGGGGACCGTCGGCCTCGCTCGGGAAACCAGCGGGATCTCCCCGGCCGGGGGGATGACGACTCGCTCGTACATGTGCCCCACGACCTCGTCCATCATCAGCAGCACCGGGGTCCTCAGCCGCTCCGCCACGTTGAACGCGTGAACGGTGAGATTGAACGCCTCTTGGGGAGACTGGGGAGAGAACGTGATCGAGGTGAAGTCGCCGTGCGGGCCGAAACGGGCCTGCATCATATCCTGCTGACCCACCGAGGTGGGGAGACCCGTGCTCGGCCCGCCCCGCTGGACGTCCACGACCACGGTGGGTATCTCCTCCATGTACCCCAGGCCGAGGTTCTCCATCATGAGCGAGAAGCCGGGGCCGGAGGTCGCGGTCATGCTCTTGGCTCCCGTCACGCTCGCGCCCAGAATCGCCGCCATGGAGGCGATCTCGTCCTCCATCTGGATGTACTGACCCCCGATCTCCGGGAGTCGCTCCGCGAGGCGCTCGGCGATCTCGGTCGCCGGGGTGATAGGGTAGCCCGCGAAGAACCGGCAGCCGGCGTAGATGGCCCCCTCGGCGCAGGCGTGGTCCCCGGACAGGAAGTGCGTGCCGGTCCGGGCGCGGTCCCACACGGGAGAAAGAATCAGGTTCTGGGCGGCGCTCATGTCGTCTCCTCCTCCACGTAGATCGCGTAGTCCGGACAGACGTGCTCGCAGAACCGGCAGGCGATGCAGTCGCCCGCCTTTCCCGCCTTCACGCGGGCGGGCCGGTAGCCCCGGGGGGTGTAGTAGTCAGCGATCTCTAGGATTTCCTCCGGGCAGAAGGTCACGCAGAAGTTGCACTCCTTGCACCGACCCTCGATGACGTGGACCGTCCCGTGGTGACGCACGGGCTTGTCGATCGGGACCCGGGAGACCGACTGTGCCAGGAGGCTCTCCGCGCCGGTCATAGCCACGACGTAGCCCGCGGTGGGCCCACCCAACCCTGGACCACCACGGTGCGGGTGATCGTTGACACGCTTAGTACTGGTTGGCAAGGAAGGCATGAGCCCGTAGTCAATATCTATTGACGGACGGGAACCGCTTAATCCTTCGGAAGTAGGACCCGAGGGCTGGTATCGGGGCCCGAAACGGGACGAGTTCTAGTAGGGTCGGAGAGGAGAGCTCGCCGTGAGTGAGGAAGGAGAGAGTCCCGTGAGGAGCGGGGCCGCACTGGCGAGTTCTGCCTCACCGGTCGCCAAGACCGCCGAGACCTTCGACCGCCGCTACGCCAACCGCATCATGCTGCTGTTGGCCGGGGTCGTCCTCGTGGTCCTCTACATCGAGGGGATGCTCACGCCGTCCCTGCCCACGATCCAGGCGGACTTCCACGTCGACGCCGCCCAGATCACGCTCATCATCTCGGCCTACGCCGCCGCCGGCGTGGCGCTCAGCCCCGTCGTCGGAAAGCTGGGGGACATCTACGGTAAGCGGAAGGTCATGATCGTCGTCATGTTCACCTACGCCGCGTCGGTCTCCGTCACCGGCTTCTCGCCGAACTTCGCCTTCATGGTGGGAGCGCGGACCATCCAGGGCGTCGGTCTGACGATCATCCCTCTTGGAATGTCGCTCATGCGGGAGGAGTTCCCGCGGGAGATGGTCCCCCGGGCCCAAGGGATTCTGAGCGCGATGTTCGGCATCGGTTTCGCAATCAGCCTCCCCCTCGGTTCTTGGGTCTCCCAGGACTACGGGTGGCGGACGACGTACCACTCGGCGGTCCCGTTCGTGATCCTGATGGCGGTGCTGGTCTTCCTCCTCGTCAAGGAGTCCCCGTACCGTCGACCGGATACGCGCGTCGACTACCTCGGGGCGCTGTTCCTGGGTCTCGGCCTGGCCGGCATCGTGACGGCCCTCTCGCAGGGAGAGGCCTGGGGATGGACCTCGGCGATGACCCTGGGCTTCGTCGCTCTCGGAGCGATCATGTTCGTCCCGTTCGTCCTGGTCGAGAGGCGGTTGACCGCCCTGAAGCGCGAGCCGATCGTCGACGTGCACCTTCTTGCCGAGAGGAACGTCACCGTCACGAACATCGTCCTGACCGTCGCTGGTCTAGGGATGTACCTGGCCCTGTTCAGCCTGATCTACCAGTTCGAGTTCCCGCTCGCCTCCGGGGGATACAATGCCTCGTGCATCAGCCCCCTGAACTGTAACTTCCAGATCCTCACCGCCGGCATCGACATCCTCCCCTTGGCCGTCGGAATGACCTGCGTCGCCTTGGCCGCCAGCGTCGTGGTCTCCCGGGTGGGCGTGAAGCCGCTCGCCCTCACCGGGGGTCTGATCACGGCGCTGGCATTCGTCCTGGAGGCCTACGCGACCACGTTGGGCACGGCGCTGGTCATCGAGGTGCTCGTCGGGGCGGGCATGGGCCTTCTCAACGCCTCGATCATCAACCTGCTGATTCTCACGGTGGACCCGAAGGATATGGGCCAGGCCACTGCAATGAACAATGTGTTCCGCAACGTGGGAGGCAGCGTCGGCGCTCCCATCGCGGGTTCGCTCCTCGCCACGTACGTCCTGACCAGTGGGCCGTTCGCCAGCCACTGGCCCACCCACTTTGCGTTCCAGGACGTCTACTTCATCGCGGCCGCGATCACCGTCGTCGGGACGATGACGGTCCTCTTCGCCCAGGAGGTCCTTGGTGTCCGTCGACACGCGAAGTTCGCCCATCACCCGATGCTGTCTCGCAAGGCCCGGAGGGCCGGCACCGCGCCGCCAGCGGCGAACCCGACCCCGGCACCCCCGCTCAATCGTGAGCCTTGAGAAACACCACGAGCGTCCCCATGAACGCCGCCCGTTCTTCCCAGAACGGCACGTGGGAGCTCTCCTCGAAGACCACCTGACGGGCCCCGGGAATGTGGTCGCGGATCTGGCGCGCGACGTTCGGCGTGACCTCGTCGTATCGGCCCCCGGTGACCAAGGTGGGCGCTTGGATCGTGGGTAGGCGAGGCGTGAGGTTGATGTCCTTGATCGTCCCCGTGATGGTGAACTCGTTCGGCCCGTTCATGCGCTCGTAGACGTCGGGGTTCGTCTCCGCGAGCGCACGTATGAGCTCCGGCGGAACGACCGGCAATCGACAGAGATGGCGGTGATAGAACTCCTCCACGGCCTTGAGGTAGGCGGGGTTGTGGTACTCCTTGAGACGGTCGTACTTCTCGATCACGGCGCGGGTCTCCGCCGGAAGCTCCCGGACCAGCCGCCACATCTCGGCGGTGGTGTACGGAACGTCGGCCAGCCCGCCGATGGTCACGAGGGTCTTGAGGTGCTCTTGATGCCGGATGGCGTAGGCTAGCGCGAGGAGTCCCCCGTAGCTCGAGCCCACGAGGTGGATGCGTCCGAGGCCCAGCGCCTCACGCACCCCCTCGACCTCCTCGACGTTGTGCTCTAGGGTGTACACCGAGGGGTCCGGCGACCGGTCGGATTTCCCGCACCCGAGCTGGTCCATGAACACCACACGATAGCCGTGGTCGGTAAGGTCCACGAGGGGAAGGAGGTACTCATGGTGGGCCCCCGGGCCTCCGTGAAGGGCGAGGACCGTGCCCAGGTAGGAAGGGGGTTCGAAGATACGATGATAGATTCGGAACCCCGTCACCTGAACAAATCCGTCGTGCTCCCGAGCGGGCATGAACCCGGGAAACACCTTCGAGGAAAAGATTGTGGCGGACCTCCGTCGCTCGACAGGGGTGGGAACGTCGGTGGGTTCTTGCCTGAGGAATCCGCGGCCCGTCACTCGATGGAAGCGGGGCTAGGACCCGGCCCGGGGAATCCTCGGAGGGGGACCTCAGTGAAGGTCTAGCCGAAGAGCCTTTTCCACATGGGTCGGTGGAGGCCCTATGCCCGGGAGCGCTCCGGAGCCGCTGCTGACGGCGGCGGGCACCCCGTACGACCCTCGCGCCGCGCGGGCCGTGATCGCCGTACTCGCCGTGATGGCGCTCATGGTCACCTATGTCGAGACGATGGTCCTCCCGGCGTTCAAGCAGTTCATCCAGTTCTTCGGCAATCCGCCGACGACGACGGTCGTCTGGATCGTCTCGGCGTACCTCCTGGTGGGGACCGTCGGCACCCCGATCTTCGGGAAGCTCGGGGACAAGTACGGCAAGAAGCGAATGCTGCTGATCGTGATGTCGCTCTACGCCGCCGCGGTCAGCGTCGCCGGCTTCATCCCCAACATCGGGTCCGCGCTCGGGGTGAGCACGGCGAACCAGATCTACCTCCTGATCGGAGTGCGGGCGTTCCAGGGGCTCGGGATGGGCATGTTCCCACTCGCCTTCGCGATGATGCCAGAGGTGTTCCCGGCGCGACGGGTCGGCCAAGCCCAGGGAATCGTCTCAGGGATGTTTGCGGCCGGCGCCTCGCTCGGGCTCGCGGGGGGTGGTTACATCGCTTGGCAGTTCGGCTGGCAGCTCACCTTCCACACCGTGACCCCGGTCGCGATCCTGCTCGTGGTCCTCGCGTACGTCTACCTCCGGGAATCTCCCCACCTCTCCCCGATGGCCATCGACCTTCCCGGCATCGGCAGCCTCGGCTTCGCCCTCGCGATGACGATGTTCGGTCTCACAGAGGGGACCTACTGGGGCTGGACGAGCTTCTCGGCCGTATCGGTGGCCGGTGTTTCGTGGGGAGTCCCCGAGTTCTTCCTCCTCGCGCTCGTCGGTGTCGCGTTCTTCCTGTACTGGGAACCGCGAGCTCCGACCCCAGTCGTCTCATTCAAATCGCTCAAGGAACGGAACATCTGGATCTCAAACGTGAACGGGGTGATCGTCGGCGTTGGGATGTTCCTCATCTTCGTCGCCCTCACGATCCTCGTCGAGGACCCGTTCCCGCCCGGATTCAACTACAACGAGTTCCAGTTGGGGCTGATGGCTCTCCCGTCGACGTTCTCGATGCTCGGGTTCGCCCCGCTGTGGGGTCGGTGGGTCTCCGCGAAGGGACCGAAGCCCCTGATGATCACGGGCTTCGCGGTCATGGGACTGGGGGCGCTCGGGCTCGTCCTCTTCCACGCCACGATCCTCGAGCTGATCGTGTTCACCATCCCGACGATGGTCGGGAACGTCGCGGTGCTGATCGCGATGTCCAACATCATCGTGCTCTCCGTGAACCCGAAGGAGCTCGGGATCCAGACCGGGATGAACCAGACGTTT
>Ga0209039_10000338_pt1 | contig 45545 bp, 60 predicted proteins | sample BogFormECP12_OM1_FD_188238 | JGI IMG/M metagenome (GOLD analysis project Ga0209039, IMG submission 188238) | Bog forest soil microbial communities from Calvert Island, British Columbia, Canada - ECP12_OM1 (SPAdes) (version 2) | ecosystem: Environmental > Aquatic > Freshwater > Wetlands > Bog ...
TTTTACGTATTGACGTTTGATTATTAAAAAGCAGTAAAAAAAATCACTTTAGTGGGGGTCTAATATTTGGTCGATAGCAACTATTTTAACCTTTTTATATGTATTGACAAGCACATGTAAATTATTACTTTCAAACTGCTTACAAAGTATATTTACTCTCTTTCTAAGAATATTTTCTAAAAGTATTGACAACGATATCAAAGTGATGTATCATTAAAATATGAAGTCTGCTAGATAAATTGTTTAAAATAATCAAGGAGATAAAATGACATCTAAAATTAAATCAGCAAGAATTCTACTTACATTACATCCAGATCTATTAGGAGAAGTTGATCGAGAAGTAGAGAAAACACTTAGATCACGATCAGAGTTTATTAGAGATGCTATCAGATCTTATCTGAAAAATCCTTCGAGATAAAGTATGAATATCACAACTTCAATTGATGCATTAGAGGATGAGATAAATAAAGCAGAAAATACTATTACTGATTTACCATTTATTTCTAATTATCTAAGAAGCTATATAAGAAAACAGCATGACTTATTGAAAGGAGCTTTAAATCTTTTACGGTTCAATGAAAGAGTAAATAGAATATACTCTCATGAGATTCAGTTTAGAATAGGAAAGGTAGTTATTATTAAATGACTTTAATAGATGATTCAAACCTAGATATCATCTTTCAAAAGTGGATGGATAATCCAGAAGTTATTGAACGTCTAGCTAGCCGAATAACCAGAAAAATAGCATCAGGTCCGTCTAAAGGTAATCAAACCGTAACTCAAATAGGGGAAATGTATTTTACATGTCACCAATTAGATAGATTTAAGAAAGCTTTTATTTTTTTAATGATGAATGATCGGGAATTTAAATTGAATATGAAAAATACAATGCGGAAACATTTGCAGGTTCCTTTCCAAGAACCTTTAACGAAGGGTCAAATGATTAAACGTATTCAAGATTATGGATGCGTGACATTTATGTATAAATATAAAATGTGTGGATATTTTGCTTCGGAAATTTATGCAGTTTTCCCAGAATATGGTAGACCAACATTACGAAGTATGTTGGTTAGTACAGGTTTATTGATTAGAGCTACTACTAAGAAAAATCCGTTTACACATAAAAATAATAAAGCTTTTATCCTAGATATTTAGGAGACTTAAATGTTAGAACTATTAATATTAGTAACCTATTCATTACTATTATATGGGTTTACCCAGATTATTACTTACAGTACTTTACTAGATGGATTCAGATCATGGTATTTGAAACGAGCTGGATACCCAAAAGTAGGTGAACTTTATGTTCAAACACAACCTAATACACCTATTGAACAACCTTTAGTTTTAAAACTGATCTTTAAGCTTATCTCTTGCTGGCTTTGTGCTTCTTTTTGGTCTGGAATCCTTTTCTCTTTGATAGGCTTAAGTCCTTTCAAAAATATCTTTATTTCTGGAATAACTTCCGTTGGGATACTTTGTATCTTTAAATTTATTTTAGAAAAGAGGAATTAAAATGCCTGGAAAGTTCAATAAACAAGTATTAAAAAAAGATATAATAGCTTCTTTAATATTAAATAAAGGAAATATTTCTCAAGCTGCTTTTTCCCTTGGTTTAAAACGAACAACTTTAAGGGATTGGGTTTTAAACGATCAAGAACTTCTAACATTAAGACATAATTATGTATTAATAGATAAAATAACAGAAAAAGCTAAAAATGGTACAGCAGAAAAAGCTAAAAAGAGTAAAACAGTACCTCTTGAAATGGCTAAACCAGATTCTAATCTTAAGGTATCTAATAAGCAAAAATATGTAGTAACTTGTGCGCAAAATAATACAGAAATACATAAAGATTTCGTTGAATCACTTTTAACTTATTGTAGAATTAATAACGCACAATTGATTGTGATTCCTATCCGTTATAAGAATGTTACAGCATATATCCAAGGAGAAGATTATATTGCTTATTGGCCTCCAGAGTTAAATGATTACTATTTGAATGATGAACTGAATTTGAATGATAATTTAGTAATCCTTGGAGATTTAAAGATTCAAGCGACCTCAATAAAACCTTTATCAGGAATTAGAACGATTTCTAAAAATAAATCAGCTATTATTGGGCATCCTCAATTAGCATTGCAAATGGTCCCAACGCCTAATAATGAACTACCACGTCAATTGCTTACAACAGGTAGTTGTTCTTTAAAGAACTACAGTACGTCGAAAGCCGGGCATCAAGCTAACTTTCACCATACATTCGGAGCAACTTATGTTGAAGTTGAGGATGAAATATTTTTCACACGGCAATTAAACGCAACAAATGATGGGTCATTTTATGATCTAGATAAACTGTACTATAAAGATCAAATGACGGAAGGACATAGAGTATCTGGGTTAGTTTGTGGGGATATTCATGCTCACTCATTAGATGATAGAGTTGTCAATGCTACTTGGTGTGCTGTAGATTCTATTGTTGAGGTTTGTAAGCCAGAGCATCAATATTTGCATGATGCTTTAGATTTTTATTCAGCTAATCATCATCATAGAGATAATCCATATATAAAATATATAAAACATATGAATGGAACTAATTCTGTTAGTGAAGAATTATATCATTTAGTAAATGTTCACAATATTCTTTGGTCGAATCCTGATACTTTTTACCATTATATTTCTAGTAATCATAACGATGCCTTAACACGATGGTTAAAAGAAACGGATCCTAGAAATGATCCTGAGAATGCTCTTATTTACTACAAGCTTCAAGTTTATATGCTTGAAAGCATTGAGAGTGATAATAGAATACCGAATCCATTAGTTTACTTTTTTATGAATAAAATATCTAATTATACTAAAGTATTTTTCCATTCACGAAATGAAAAGGTAGATCTTCATGGGATTGATCTATCCCAACATGGAGATCGTGGGCCTAATGGAACACGTGGATCAATTTCAAGCTTTAGTCAAACTGGTAATAAGACTGTAATAGGCCATTCACATACACCAGGAATTGAGAAAGGAGCATATTGTGTGGGAACAAGCTCAAATCTTCAACTTGGTTATAACTCAGGGTATTCAAGTTGGTTGCATACTCATTGTATTATTTATCCTAACGGTAAGCGTACTTTGATTAACATTATTGACGGAAAATGGAAGTTGAAATAATATGGAAGGATGCTGTGAAACAATTAGTATTAGAGGTATGCGATTATCTGAAGCTAATTCAATAGCTAATTTACAAACTTTTAATAAGGATATAGTCAATATGCTTTATTCACTTAAAGCTATAGAACTCATGATGGGAAAGGATATTTCTTTAAAATTAAAAGAACAGTTAATCTATTTCATTCAAAACGATGAAGTCCCTACCGATTGGTCATTATAAAGGATTTAATATGTCTTGGCTACAATGTAAATATGATCCTCTGGGAAATGAAGACCCGCCTGATTTATGTTTCCCATTTTCTCCTAATGCCCCATTGGAAGAGCAAGTTGCAAATTTAGTATTTCGTTTTTCTGAATATAAAAAAATTCATCAACATATAAGTGCTTGCCTTGCGACGGTCTCATCTGATCATTATCAAGTATGTGATACTTTAACTTTGGTAAAATTAAAGCAACCTATCCAAGTTTTTCTATTTGCAAGAGAATCGCTTCAACAAATAGAAGATGCACTAGAAAAAGACATTAATTTTTGTAACAATTTCTTAAAAAGGAAACAGGAGCAAGAACAGAATGGATCGGTTAAAATTCCAACATAAAATTATTAATATGATTCAAGAAGAGTTGAACGATATTCCACTTGAAGAAACAGTACTTATGCTTTCTGAACTAATTTCAGCAATTACTTTGAAAGCAATGGATATTCCAGAACCTATACCAGTTGCAGAGGTTGAAGTTCTTCCAGAAGTCATTCCAGAAGCTCCTAAGAAAGAATATAAACCAAAGAAGAAAGCTATTGCTACTGAAGAATTTTTAGACATAAGGAGATTAGATGATGAGTTATTCTAAAGCCGAATATGGGACAAATCCAGAGGATTTTATTAATGTTACCCATGTCTTTAATAAAGATGCCTATCAAGATATGATGAAACAACTTTCAAATCAGGAAACTATTATTCTTGATAGCGAGACTGTTGGTAATGACTCTATGGTCTTATTTTATGAACAGATGGCACTGGAAAGGCAAATGGAGGCTCTTTTAGATGCTCAACCAGATTTTATAAATACAGGGTTAGCAGTAATAGAAGAGAATAAACGATTAGTAAAAGAGTATGAGACCTATCTTAAAGATAAATATCAGACTAAAACAGTCCTAATGTACCTTATAACCCCTGAACATCGTGATATTTTAAGATTCCGTCGCAAGGAGTTAGATCAAGCTAAAGAAACATTTGCTATTTCAATTCATTATAGTAAGCTTATGGTAAGTTGGAAAAAACTTCAAACAAAAATTGAAGAAGATAAAAGTGGTTTATTGTTCCATAGGAACCAATTGGCTTTATTGCAAATAGGAACATTAGATGCTAAGCAATTTTTAATCGATCCAAAACTTTTAGAAGGTAATGAAGAATTTAAGGAATTCTTAAGAAGTCGCTCTACTATTATTGGAACGAATTTAAAATTTGATTTAGCTCAGTTACAACAGCATCTTGGTATTACATTTTATGATGTCGATGTTGAAATGTTTGATATAATTTTGGCCGCTAAAATGGTACGTTCTGGTTTAATGTTTCAATTTGGATTGAAGGCATTAGCCCTTGAACTTCTTGCATATGATCAATCAAAGGAAGAAAGAGTTTCAAACTGGTTAAAAAGACCTCTAACTTCAGAACAAGAAAAATACTCTGCATTGGATGTTATTACACCAGGATTAATTTATCACATTTTAAAGAACGAGATTGCAGAAAAAAATTTAGAAGAAGCTACAAAACTTCAAATGGATTTTCTAAAAGTTCTTACTAAAATGGAAATGACCGGAATTTATGTTGATTTGAAAGGAACTGAAAAATTAATTAAAGAAATAGAAGAGAAAACCGAATCAATGCGAGCTTCTTTAGCAGCACAATTAGGGGATGAAGTCTGGTTTAATGCTGAAAAAGGTCATAATGAAATGAAGTTAAATAAAGACTTTGGCTCCTTTAAAGTAACCTTAATTCAATTAAAAGCATATGGAAAGAAGCATGCTATCCAATCTTTATGTGATCTTCAAGGGACTAGTAAAGGTGACTTTGAGGATATTGAAGAACAAATTGATATTTTAGATGAAATTACCGCGTTTAGGTCGCTTCTCCATACCAAAGAAAACTATTGTAGAGCATTTTTTAATCATCATGTAGATGGACGTGTTCATTCCTCTTTTGTTCAACTTCAAAAAGAAGGAACCAGAATGTCTTCACGTCAACCTAATGTGCAAAATATTGCACGTCCCGGTGTTTGGGAGCGACAAAAATACGACACTTATGAAGAAGCCGTCAATTCATGGACTCCTAAAGAAAAACTTCGTCTCTTATTTATCCCGGCTCCAGGACGAAAGCTGTATGATGCAGATTACGGTGCTATCGAATTATGTATGATCGCTTATTATAGCCAAGATGTCCTAATGTTGAAGGCATTGACTGAAGGTGTCGATCTTCACGCATTAACTGCTAATCGTCTATTTGGTTTAGGTTTTACTTATGAGGATTTAAAAGATAAAAATGTTATCAAAGAGTTTAAGATAAAATGGGGTAAAGAACGGCAAATTGCTAAGACGTTTAACTTTGCCGTTGTTTATGGAGGTGGACCGGCAAAACTCCTTCGTCAATTAAGAATCGAAGCTAATATTTATGATATGAAAGAATCAAAAATGAGAACTATGAGAGATGAATGGTTCGCATTATATACTGGTGTTAAATCTTGGCAAGATGAGACACTACATATTGCTAAAACTTATGGTTATTGTACAACTAGGTTAGGTCGAGAGATATACTTCAATGAACCACAGTATGTTTTTTCAAAAGCTTTCAACACACCAATTCAAGCTAGCTGCTATGAAGGTTTACAACAGGCGGCTATTATTTTCGACAAAGGAGTTATGGATCTAGAAGCTCGAAATATTATTAAACCTAACTCCATTCAACTCGTTAATTTAGTACATGATGAATTTGTTGTTGAAGCTGATGATAATATAAATGAAGAAAGCGTTAATAACCTTATTAAAAAATGTATGATCGATGGGATGCAAGTTTTAATGGCTCGTCGAGAAGAAGGGGATAAAGTATTTGATGAAGTTCCAGTAACTGTCGATAGCTCAAGGATTATGACTTGGGCCGATAAATGATCCTTAATATTATATTCTGTGATTCTCGGTATTTTGTATTCATAAATAGTAATGAGTATAAATTTATTCAGAAAGAAGAAGCTTTAAGATTCATTACATTTCATGGATACCAATTTGGTGAATTAAAAAATTGTACGAGTACTATTTTAAAATCATCGAAATGTTGTTCCAGCCGATTTTAGGAGATTATTTTGCGGATACTAGCTATTGATCCAGGTATAAATCTAGGGTATGCAATCAGTGAAGACCCTATTGAAAGAGTTCTAGTAAAAAGTGGATGTGTTAAAAACGATTCTAGTATCCCTATGTTACAACGTCAAATACATATTATAAATCTTATTGAAAATCTACTTAAAGAAGAAAAACCAGATAAAGTCATCTTAGAAGCCGTTAATCGAGTAGGGAACATAAGGAATAAGAAAAATGCTAGTACCTGGACTTTATATTGGGTTTATGGTTCTATTCTTTATTTGGCTGGAAAAGCAGATATAGAAGTTATCGAAGTTAATCCTTCTACTCTCAAAGCGGCTGTTACTCAAGGAAAAAGAGATCCTGAAGCAAAAGGATCTATTAAAAAAGCAGAAGTAAAGAAATGTGTCAAGGAAATTTACGGGGATCTGAAGATACGTTCAGATGAAGCGGATGCCATAGGCTTGACAATTGCATATTGGAAGATATATAATAATGAGTATACACCAGGAGCAAAGAGGAAAAAGAAATGACTGACTGAAGAAGACTTAAAACTATTAGTCGATAAAATAGCATCTAAAATGAAAATAACACCTTCTGATGTTTTAAGAAAGGGTGTTGCTTTTATGGACCAATTAATTCTTAAGCTAGAGGAGGCACAGAAAAGAAATGACGCCTGAAGAATATAAAAAATTGATGACTGAAAAATACAAAAAAAAAATGATGACTGAAGAATACAACAAAATGATGATTGAAGGATACAACAAAATGATGATTGAAGAATACGAAAAATTTATTAGGTGGCTATATTAATACTTAAAATGAAATGACATCTTCTGATTTTTTTTATGGACCAATTAATTCTTAAGCTAGAGGAGGCACAGAAAAGAAATGACGCCTGAAAAAAGACTTGAATTTAAAAAAAGTTTAAGTGAGAAATATAATCATACAGATCTGTTTATCATCCAAGAACTTTATCAACAAGCTTTAAATGTTTTATTACATTATTACGATGCTCTTATTGAACCTGAAATATTAGACGAAATAATCAATAGAAATGTTGTGGGAATATCTGATCATTCTTATTTGAGAGAAGGGATCTTATTAGGGATTACCATATTATGTAGTGAAGTCGAACGAGATTTTACAAATACTATAACTATCGTACAAGAGACTTTTAAGGAGAAGGTTAGTAATGGCTAGACTATCTGCATCAGGCTTGAATTCTCAAGCAAAATGTGAATTAGCTTTTCATCTGAGTAAATCAGAGGAAGGGAAAAACCTTCGTACAAAAATAGGTATAAAATTTGCGATGGTCTTTGGGACGATTATCCATCATGTATGCCAACAATACGATGTAGATCGTTTTACCAATAAAATGACTATTAAAAAAACTCAACAGGAAATGAATCGTAGATACGAAGCAGCTTGGTTACATTTTTTTACAGATGAAACTTCGGTAAAAAAAGAGAAAATTACATTAGAACAGCAGGAGTTAGCTACTAAAATATTACTTCCAAAATTAGCTGAATGGCTTTGGGAAGATGATATTAAAAAACGAGCTGAATTGAGTTATCTTATCAAATCACAGCAAGATTCTATGATTTTTCAGTTCACAAGTAGAAAATCATTATCATGGTATTATGAGGAAGGATATAGAATTTTTAGTAAATATGTTTCAGATGATCCGTTAGATGTTTATGGAGACCCTATTGAATTTTCAGTAGAAAAGATGTACAGTATAAAATATGGCGATGATGATATTATAGGGTATGTTGATGAACGTAGAGTGTATTCTGTTAATGGAAAGAGAAAAATTTTCCTAATAGAAATGAAGACCTCTTCTACTGAATATACACCTGAAGATTGTCAAGTTGATTCGCAGATGGGTTTATATGCTTTTTATGAAAGTACTGATTCTAATATTCCTCTTGAAGACATCTTTTTAGTAATGTATCAATTACCTACAGGTGTATGTACAGTTACGCAACGTACAGAAGAAAATTTAGATTATCTTTTAAGGCATGTCGATGAAAGGTTACGGCGTCAAAATGAAATAGCAAACGGTTCAGGAATGCCTTTACCTTCATGCGGTACAAATAGTTTTGAACATTCTAGATTAATGTGCGATTATAAAGAAGTCTGTCCTATTTGGAAGATGATGGAATCGCAAATAAAACCAGTTGTTTTAGGTAAGAAAGGGAAATTAAAATGATCTTTTCGGAAAATGAAGTTTGTTTAACAGATAGTGTAAATGATTATACTGCATCGGTTTCATATAATGGAGATTTCTATCAAGCTAGAATCATAAGTCCACCAAGATCAAATTGGCATGAAATTGGTATTGGGAAAACAAGAAGTGATGCAGTTACAAATTTAGTAACTAAAATTGGGAAAGACGTAGTTTAATTAGTGGAGACAAAGAGATGTTAGATTATTTGAATTTTCCGATGGAAGTCATGCTTGCTGAAAGCATGAATAAACCAATTGAGCATTATTTAGGGTGGAGAATTCAAGAAAAAACGGATGGAATCAGAGCTTTAATTGTAAAAAAGGATGGTAAAGTTGCCGTTTTTGGAAGGAATCAAACCAAAGCAGGGAGAGCTGATTTCACCAAGTCTTTACCAGAAATTGCTGATTTTTTTGCCGATGTTGATAACTTTATTATCGATTGCGAATTAATGAGTAAAGATTTTTTAACACTCCAGACCAAAGTTCGTACCAAAAAGACTATTATTCATGATCCTTATTTTTATATTAAAGCTTTTGATATCATTGAATATAATGGGATCAATGCTTTAGAAATGGAAGTAACGCATGATGATCGTTATCAATTATTATCTGATTTTATCTCACAATTTGGAGAACAAAAATTTCTTAAATTAATCGTTCAATCTTCAGAGCCTTTAACAGAAGCTTATTTGAATCAATGTTTGGATAAAATAGTAGCCAAAGGCGGGGAGGGTTTGATTCTAAGAGATCCGAACGGGTTATATTACCCTGGAAAACGTAGATCAGCATGGACTAAAGTGCTTCCTCATCGCGTAATGGATGTATTATTTATCGGGAAAGTAAAAGGTGAAGGGAAATATTTTAATACGCTAGGCGCATTAGAAGCTTTTTCCGTTGTTGATTCTATTATTAAAGAAGATATTAAGTTTCATGTGGGAACTGGTTTTTCAGACCAATTAAGATCTGAAATATGGGAAAAAATTCATCAAATTCCTCAATTTTTCCCTATTCCTGGGAAAATTAAATATAAAGATCTGTATCCAACAGGTAAACCTAGAATGCCTGTATTCTTAAGCTTTAACGTGGATAAGGAGATTGAATAATGACCGGTGAACTTTGGGTTGAAAAAGCATTTAAACTGTTACATCATTATATTTCACAATATACAAAAGATACAAATATTCCACCTGAATGGGTAGCAGGTTTAATTTTTGTTGAATGTGCTAGTTTGAATCCTAAGGCCAGTAGATTTGAACAAAATGTATACACCTCAGTAATGTGGACAAAGAAAGGAAATGTATCAACTGCTTTTCCTGGATTTCGCTTTGGTAAGATTCAGCATACTATCTATAATACAAATGATATTTCAAAATTAAAATCAATAGCAACAAGTTATGGTCTTGGTCAAATGATGGGATATAATTATATTGATAAATGGGACTTAAAGCCTGAACAATATATGAATCTATCTATTGAAGATTCTATAAAATATTTAGTATTATTTATGAAGTTGAATATGGAGAAGGTCCATTTTCCTTATATAGAAAAAAGCACAACTAAAATCCTACCATATGCTCAGCTATTACGTTGTCATAATACTGGAAAGACTACGGGAACGACTTATAATCCTGATTATGTAAAAAATGCTACTGAAATGGCAGATAAATATAAACAATATGCAGAGAAACAGGGGAGCATAATTAATGGACCAACAGAAATTAAATTCTAATATGTCTCAACTTCAGCAATTTAGTATGAGATTTAATAATGGAAAACTTCGTTGGATGCTATTGCCTATTGAATGTATTGAAGAAGTTATTTTAATTTTAATGAAGGGTGCTATTAAATATGCAGATGATAACTGGAAGTCTTCTATTAATACAGAAGATCACGATAAATTTATTAAAGATCGAATGGAGTCTATTTATCGACATTTATCACAAATACGAAAAGGTAAATCTTATGACGATGAACTTTTGATCAACGGACAACATCGTCCAAATGGAGTTCCTTATACAATAGAAGAGATAATTAAATATAATAGAATCGAAACAACGCATGCAGGCGCTGTTGCGATTAATGCTTTATTTATTGTTTGGTACACTTTGCATGATTCTAGAAAATAAAGAGATAAATGAGTGTTATAATTAAAGTAGTTCTAGTAGACCTCTTCTCACTCACTCTTTGTCTCCTATTCTTTTCCAAGCTTTCCCGGCTTGGATTTCTTTTTTGTAACAATAGGTTGACAGGGTATAATTAAAATGGTATAGTAGAAATATGAACTTAGTTAGGTGACAAATGGTTGATATTTTCGCAAACGGGAAATTAAGAACAGGAGATTACCATATAAATGGTGGTGGTTTTGTAGAATCTACTGCTTTCGTTTCTCCTAATGCTTACATTGGACCAACAGCAAAGGTTCTTGACCAAGCCGCTGTTTTAGACCTACTGCAAGTTATCGCTGTTGGTTCATCTATCAAAGCTCAACAAACAGGAATGCTTATTAATGATGTTAGTCAATTAATTGGATTAGTTGAATCTCTTGGTATAATAACTTCAGGAGGTGTTCTAGCCTTCTTAGGAGCAGTTCAAGAAGGTATTAAACTCTGGGATACTTTTTTTGGCCCTAAACAAGCCCAAGTTCAAGCTTTAACTGGTTATATGCTAGGGCAATCTACTTTATCAAACCAAGCTATCGTTATCGGATCTGCTGTATTACAAGGTCATGCAAATGTATTAGAAAAAGCAATTATTATTGATACTTTATTTAAAACTAATATTAAAGGATACTCTACTGTACAAGGAGCGGCAAGGGTATGGGATAGTACTCTAAGTGGAAACTCTGTAGTAGGAAACAATGTTGAAATTAAAAACACTATTTTAAACGATTATACTAGTTTATTTGAATAAAGGAGATAAAAAATGTCTGAAGAACTTTCAAATGCTTTGATTAGTCTGTCATCTGCAACTGATATTAAAATTATCAAACCGGGAAAAGCGCTTCCAACGGTCCAAAAGAAAGATATCGTGCATATTCCAGCGGTAAAAGCAGGCTTTGTTAGAACATTTCCTTCATTTTATGAGCTTAACAATGTTAATGAGATCGATCCTAGAACACGTCAACGAGTCAAAGAAAAAGAGACTTTTACTCGATTTTTTCAACCTGCTGGAAGTGATAAGACACCTATTTTTACCACAAAAGAAGTTTATTTTATTCCTTTAGAATTTAAAATTGCACGTGACTTGTATGTATCTGCATACAACCCAAATGTATTAAAAGCTCCAGACTGTCAATCTGAGAATGGAATTATCCCACAAACTCCTAAGTTTGCAAAGTCCTGTGCAGAGTGTAAATATTCTAAGTGGGAGGGGGATACGCCACCAGCTTGTAATGAAAAGCCTGAATTGCTTGTTTTAGATATGACAGCTAAAACTATTAAAGATCCTGTCTTAGCAGCCGCTGTTACAGCCGAAGCCGTAATTCTTTCCTTCAAAAAATCAGCTATTAAAGCCGTTAAAGAGCTGATGAAAAAGCTAGCTGAGCCAGTTCTTTTTGAAGATGGATCATACTCCGCTGTTGATATGACACAACATTTAGTGAAGGTAACATTACAAACTGCGATTAATAAAGATGGGAAAGAAGCAACATACTGTATTCCAACTTTTGAAATTGTTGGACAAGTCCCTTTTGATGTATCTGAACAATTAATTAAGGCCATTCATACACCTAGTCCTTTACAAGGAAATAAAACACCTTTAGAACTTTTTATAGGGAAAACAGATATCCCTGCTAACTTAGATCAAGGTGATTCGAGTAGCATTCCTGTTTCTGCTGTTCCATCTAACCCTACTCCTAATGTAATGACTAAAGAAGAAGTAGAAAAAGAATTCGATGAAGTCTTCCCTGAAACTAAACCAGTCGTAGAAACAGTTGTAGAGAAGCCTAAACCGACTCCTAAATCGACTCCTAAGCCTAAACCTGCTCCTAGTGCTACTGAAAATCTTACTCCATCCGTTTCCGCCCCAACGGAAGAAGAAGATGTGGATGAAGTAGTATTCTAGGATACATGATAGCCGTTTTGGACTAGAGACTAAATATCATACTTAGCGGTATCGGGATAAAGAAGCAGTCCTAAACCCGATCAAAGCTATCAGTTAGGAGACAAAAATGCACATTAAAATTAAGATAGGCCCAACTCAATCAACTATTCTAAGAGCCAACACAATGCTCTTATCTGAAATAGCTGAAATTTGTTCCTATCAAAAGATATCAGAACGTGCAAAACAATATTCCAGAGCTTGTCAATCTGGATGGGATGGGAAAGTTAGTTTAGTTGACAAGTTCCGGGGAACGGTTCCAACTGGCTTGATCCCTAAAATAGTAGGATGGTTAAAGGCTCAAGGCCACACGGTTGAACTTGAGAAGGATCTACCTGTAACTCATGAGTCACCGAGATTTAAAGATGTTGAAGTTCCGAATTTTTTAAGAAGTTATCAAGTTGATGCGATTAAAGCAATGATCCGTGCTAAACGAGGCATCCTTCAACTTCCGACAGGTTGCCATGCTAAAGGAACTAAAATTTTAATGTATGATGGTTCATGGAAATTAATTGAAGACATTTTAATTGACGATTTAATAATGGGTCCAGATAGTACTCCTAGAAAAGTGTTAAAACTCCATACAGGTTTCTCGAAAATGTATGAAGTTTCTCCTATAAAAGGTAAATCTTTTATTGTAAATGAAGATCATTTATTATTTTTAAAAAATACAGAAAATAAAACAGATATAATCTTAACAGTTAAGGATTATTTAAATAAAACAAAATGGTTTAAACATTTACATAAATTAGTTTATAGTAATGGGATAGATTTTCAAGAACAAAATTTACCTTTAGATCCATATGTTTTAGGGGTTTTAATAGGTGATGGGTCTTTACAAAGTACCCCATCAATCACAAACCCAGATGTAGAAATTTTTGAATATATTAAAAAGTTTTCAGAAAAAAATAATTTCAAAGTAAGCATCATTTATAATTCGTCATCAAATAGATGTTTAGCGTACTCTATAAGTGATCCAACGTCACATAAAAACCGTTTAATGAATATTCTAAGAGATTTAAAGTTAAATTGTCTTTCTAAATATAAATATATTCCTAATAGTTACAAAATAAACTCAAGAACAAATCGTTTAGAAATATTAGCGGGTCTATTAGATACTGACGGATATTATCATATGGGTTATTTTGAATATAGTACTGCATCAAAACAATTGGCGGAAGATGTGAAATTTTTAGCACAATCTTTAGGGTTTAAAGTCCCTAAAATTAAAATTAAAAATGTTAAAGGATATACTCAAGATTATTATATTTTAAATATTCTAGGAAATGTAGATTTTATTCCAACAAAAGTTAAAAGAAAACAAGCGTCTAAACGTCGACAAATAAAAAATGTATTATATACAGGTTTCTCTTTGGAAGAAATTGGTGATGATCATTATTATGGGTTCTCATGTGATAAAGATAACCTATACATAATGGAAGATTTTTTAATAAGTCACAATAGTGGTAAATCGATCACATCTACTGGCTTAGTAGCTTCTCTTAAAAGGAACACAATCTTCTTTGCTCATACTATTGATTTGATTGACCAAACTAAAGCAGTTTATGAAAAGATATTTCCAGGAATCAAAATAGGTAAAATTGGCAACCAAGTTTTAGATCCCGGTCCTATTACGATTGCCTCTATTCAAACGGTCTCATCTTGGTTGATTCCACCAAACGAACCTGTTCAAAGGGTAAAAGAATTAACAACAGATTTTCAGAAGAGGTATTCAAAATACCAAGTAAAACTTGAAGAATGGGAAAAGATAAATGAACGAGCTACTAAATTTTTAGCTCAGTTTCCAGTTGCTATATTTGATGAATGTTTTTCAGGAAATACTTTAATTGATGAAAAAAGAATTGATTCTATAAAAATTGGAGACTATATCTCTTCATATAATCATATAACAAATGTTATTGAGAAAAAAAGAGTATATAATGTTTTAAAATCTAAGCCAAAAGAAATAATTAAAATGTCTTTAACAAACGGTAAAGAAATAATATGCACATCAAAACATCCTTTTTGGACTGATCATGGTTATTTACCTGCATGCTTATTAGAAGGAATTGAAGTTTATGAGAAAACAAATACTTTCACAATGCAAGAAATGCGGAAAATCAGTGATATGTCAAGGCCGAAAAGGTTATCAAAGCTTAGAATCGGTAAGAAGAAATGCAGTTTATTGTTCTCAAGAATGCAAAAAAGAATGGTTACACAAGCATTTTTCAGATGTAATGACTCAAACAAATCAGAAGTATGGATTGATGAGAAAACCAGAAAACAATGGAATGTTTCTAGAAGAGAATCGAATAAAAGTTTCAAACAAATTGAAGGAAATAGGACACAAACCAAAAATTCAAGGAGGGAATGGGAAGGGTCCAACAATTGCACAACAATTATTAGCCAAACAATTGAATTGGGAAATGGAAGTAATAGTAAAAACAGGACAAAAAAAGTATCTACCAAGTCATTACAAAATAGATATAGCCAATGTCGAGTTACTAATAGCGATAGAAATAGATGGAAATTCACACGGGTTATTAAAACGGAAAGAACAAGATCAGAAAAAAGAGAAATTCTTAAACCAATTAGGGTGGAAAGTATTACGTTTCTCAAATCAACAAGTGATGGAACATTTGGAGGAATGTTATCAGGCGGTTATGTCTTTAACTTAGAAGTAGAAGATAATCACAATTATTATGCAAATAATATCTTGGTACATAATTGCCAACATTTATCTGCTGACACTTTCTACACAACCGCGCAAGCTTGTACAGGAGCTGAATACCTCTTTGCTTTATCAGCTACCCCTTATAGAGATGATGGGGCTGATCTTTTGATTGAAGCCGGATCTGGCTCTACTATTTACTCATTATCTATTTCGGATGTGGTAGAAATGGGCTACCTTTTACCTGCTGAAATTCATATCCATGAATACAAACCTCTTCCTCCAATGAATTTAAGCAATGTATATGCGGAACAGTATAAAATCTGCATAACGATGAATGACAATCGAAATGATAAAATAGTTGAAATAGTTAAACAAGAATATGAGCAAGATCACAGCACGCTTATATTGTGTAGAGAAATAGGACATATAGAAACTTTGTTTGATATGATTAAAGCTCAAGGAGTTCCTTGCAGTATGGCTCATGCAAAATCAAAAGATCGAGCTACAGTTCTTGAAGATTTTAAATCTAAAAAAGTAATGGTAATGATTGCATCTGGTATCCTTGATGAAGGGGTTGATGTACCCGCAATAGATACCGTCATTCTTGCAGGAGCTGGACGTAGCAGAGTTAAATCTTATCAACGTATTGGCCGTGCGCTTAGGCTCTATCCAGGGAAGGAAAAAGCGATTATTCATGACTTTAAAGATGAGATGAAACCTTTCTCATACCACTTTAATGCAAGAATGGGCTTGTATAATGCTGAAAAATGCTTTACAGTTATAAAACACTATACAAAGAAACAAAGAGAAGTAGTAAGAAAGGCTACTATTATTACTAAAAAGTTAGATGATTTTGGAATAACAATGGAGGATATTAAATGAACGAGTTTCCAGATTGTGTATTTGACGGTAGTTCTTTAACAGAAGGTAAAAAATCACTAAAGAAAAAAATGCCTAAGACATCTCCTAAAGCAAATCCTAATAAACCAGCACCAAAACCAAGTCCTAGTAAACCAAGTCCAGGTAAAAGTGGTAAGAATAGATAAGGAGAAAATAATGAGTGATGTAGAGGATGAAATGTTACTTGGTGCAACTATTGCACTATCTGAAGGGGAAACTCGCCATGAATACGAGTTTCCTTCAGATGTAAAAAGGGGATTAATTAATGATCTATGTCGTCAAATCAGTGCTGATAATCAGAAAAAAGGTTTCTATGATGATGATTTCTTAATGTATAAATTATCAGCTAATTTTGATGGTGATTTGAAAGAACAATATTTAAAAGCTTGGGTTACTAATAGGAAACTTGCAAGAATTGCGCTTATTGAATCTGAACTATCAGAGATGCTTGAAGGCATTCGCAAGGATGCTATGGATGAAAAGCTTCCTCATCGGACACAAGAAGAGGTTGAATTAGCTGATGCTCTAATCCGTATTCTAGATTATGCAGGAGCTTATAGTCTTGACTTGGGTGGAGCTGTGGAAGAGAAACTAGCCTATAATCGAACTAGACCCTATAAACATGGGAAGAAAGTATAGTATATGTGCTATAGGTGTTGCATTTAAATATAGTATATGTACTATAGGTGTTACATTAAGTAGGTTTAATGGAATACAAAGATTACATTAAATAAGGAGACGAATATGAATCCCCCTTCTTCAGGACAACCACATATGTACCATGTTCAGTGTAAGCCTACTCCTGGTCCTACTACTGCTGAGTTACAAGAAATGATTGTTAATCAAGCTAAGGATAGAAAAGATAATGAGTCACATTTTGATAAAATATATAATGAGTTAGTAGTTATGAACAAATATTTAAACCTTATTGCAACAAGATTACCTAGGAAAGCTTGATTCTATTTGACAAGAATACAAGAGTATGATATGCTTTAATAGAAAAAGGAGACATTAGTATGAAAGTTGCTGGATACGTTTCTAAACCTGATGAAGATGGTGATATTGTATTAGGTAAATTAGAGTTAGATATCACTGAAAATCCTGAGCAAGCTATTTTAGATGTCCTAGGCGCTCTTTCAAATGGGTATGTTCTTAATCTTTTCCCAGATGATATTAAAGATCAATATAGTATTGAATGGGAAGATGAAGTCGTTTCATTTGAATTTGAACAGACACTCGATGTTCTTCATTTTACAATGAATGAACTTAGTGCGAATCTTGATAATGTTGAGGTGAGTGAAGATGAAGGTTGATTTAATTTGGGCAACAGAGCATGGAGATGAGTTGGCCTCTCGAATAGCCCGTGTCTCTAATCCAAGTAACCAGAATAACAAAGAAACAGCTCATAAGCTCCTAAAACATTTAATAAAACAAGGTCATTGGTCTCCATTTGAGATGATTAATATGTGCGTCGGAATAGAAACAACGAGGGATATTGGCCGTCAGATCCTACGTCATAGATCTTTTTCGTTTCAAGAGTTCTCACAAAGATATCAGAATATAACAGAGTTACCTCAAGCTCCTTTAAGAGAACTTCGGTTACAAGATTCAAAAAATAGACAAAGTTCAATTCCAGTTGAAGATGTCGCCTTAAAAGCATTTTGGGATTCAGCACAACGTGAAATATATGATATTACAATGAAGATCTATCAAAATGCTTTAAAAAAAGGGATAGCGAAAGAACAAGCCCGTGCTATTCTTCCTGAAGGGTTGACAAGCACTCGAATCTATATGAATGGAACAGTTCGTTCCTGGATTCATTTCTTAAGATCAAGACTTGAACCAGGCGCTCAGAAAGAAATAAGAGATATTGCCAATGAAGTAGCTAATATTTTATCAGTTACTTTTCCTAGTATGTATGATGTAGTTGAGGATTATATTTATGGTGGACAACTTTAAGGATTATCCTTCCGTTATTTGCCTTGATTGCGGTAATAAATACGGTAAAAGAAAAGACAAACTTCTACTTTCTTTGTCTTTAGAAAAATGTGATATATGTGATCAATTAACTTTTTGTACCGATCTAAGCGACTTCGGTAACTTAGATACAGAGAAATGTCTTTGGCTTGGTATTAATATTAAAGAGTAATTTATGCGCTTTAATAAAGAATTTATAGAGCAAATAAAATCAGCTAATCCCATAGAAGAAGTTGTACAACACTTCATGATGGAAGCAGGCGCTCCTATTAAGAGTATTGGGAGTGACCTGCATGCACACCATCATATTTGGCGTTTAACAACGGATGCAGGGACTGGTATGAGAGTATCACCTGAAAACCAGATGTGGTACTGCCATTCATGTCATCAAGGTGGAGATGTTATCCATCTAGTACAATCTTTTTTATACGGGGAAGATTATGAATTAAGAAATATTCCTCAATTCAAACATGCTGTAAATTGGTTATCGGATAGAATAGGAGTAACTTATTCAACCCCTGAAGAGGAAGATCCAGAATACGCAGAAAAAAGATTAATCTATTCTATTTATTCGGATTTCATTACTTACTGTGAGAACAATTCAACACGTCATATTAACAAGATGTTGAAATATATTGATCTTATTCAAAATAGATATCCACTCACGCAAGAGATGATCCTTAAATCTCGCATCTGTTATTATGACAGAAAATGGACATCTGCATTTTGGAATAAAATGTTAGAAAAGTATTCGCAAGATGAATTAATAAACTCGGGTTTATGGAAAATTAATGTAAGAAATGAAGTAAATTGTACCTTTCAAAATAGGATAATTATTCCCTATCTTGAACGAGGTGAGGTGGTCTATCTTATTGGTAGAGAAACAATTTATTCTTGGTATGAAGATCCCGGAACAGGTGAGCATAAAAACTTTGATTATGGTGCTAAGTTTAAGAAATTAACTTCTAGTGAATATGTTCAAAATGACTATATTTTTGGTGTAGACACGATTAAACGTGGTGAAGATTTAATTATTACTGAAGGTATCGGGGATTGTTTAGTCTTACATCAGCAAGGCTATCGTGCTATTTCACCTGTAACAATCTCATTTAAAAATGAAATGCTTGAACCTGTCGCTAATAAACTGAAAAGCGCTAGACAGATTTTTATCTGTAATGATAACGAGATTTCAGGAGCGGGTAAAGCAGGCGCTAATAGGATGTTTGATTTTTTCATAGGGAAAGGGATTGATGCAAAGTTTATCGAATTACCTTTAGAAGAAGGTGAAACACATAAAGATGTAGCTGAATTTTTTGAAACAAAAACGAATAATGAATTTAAAACACTGATCGCGAATGCAAAATCAGCTATTGATTTAGAGATTGAAAAAATCACTCCACAATCCCATAAACTGGATGTTCAAAAGCTATGGGAAAAGATTTTAAATCTTGACTCGTTTAATAAAGATATGAAAGCAGAAGATTTAGCTAAGAAACTTGGTAAACGTGCTAAAGCCTTAAAGGATTGGTTTGGAGATACTAAAAAAGGTGAAATAACTTCAAAAATGATCTTTGAAGCTCCATCCAAGATTATCCCTTCTCAATTCTTCAGAACAGATGAAGACGGATCCCGGAAAGCTTCTACGACAATCTGGGTGCCTATTGAATCCAAGTCTTTAGAAGAAGAAAGTAAAACTGAGAATAGACCTCATTTAATAGAGATTGAATATGATTCTGAGGGACGATGCAATAAGCGAATTAGAGATTTAACTTTAGAACCCCTTAACCCGGTCGATATGTTACGTATTCCAGATGAAGTTTTAATATTTGATCGTTGGAGATTATCAACGCAATTCCCGTTCTCAGCAGGTAATTTTATGAGTATTGCTAATGCTCCTAAGCCTGATGTAGAAGCTGTTTACTACTCTTTATATCAAATATTTGACGATTATTTCTGGTATCCAAATGATTATGAAAAAACTATTCAAACTATTTATATTATATTAACGTACTTCTATCAACTTTTCCCAGCTATAGCAAGTTTACATTTAACAGGGCCAAAGAATTCAGGTAAATCTAATGCGATGATGATCGCATTGTGGACTGCTTTTAACGCATTTAAAGTGGTTTCCGTTAAAGAATCTTTTCTTTTCCGTACTTCTCACACAACTGGTGGTTGCTTCATTGTGGATGAAGCAGAAAAGTTTACCGGGGAATCGCAACATAGAGATAATGATGAAGTGCTTCAACTCTTGAGAGCTAGATATAAAAATGGGGATGCTGTTCCACGTCAGGTGAAAGTCCTAGACGGTGATTATAAAACTCAATTATACGAGACATTCGGACCTACGTATTTAGGTTCAATTTCATGTTTAGAAGATGCTATGGCTTCTAGGACTATCGTTATTGAATGTCTAACAAAAGATAATCTAGATGGTTTAAAAAGTTTTACAAACGACAATGATGCAATTAAACTTAAATGTGCTGATATTAAAGATAAACTCTACGCTTTAATGCTGTTAGACTTCCCTAATATCATGGTATCTGATAAGATGGTTATAGCTGAAAATCAAAATGAACTAGGTAAATTGCATCATATCAGGAATCGTGAATGGGAGAAATGGCGTCCCATATTCGCTATTGCGCAATGGATTGATAATGCTTCTAAACATACTAATAAGAAATTAGTTGATATGCTAATCCAAGTTCAGAAAGATAAAGAAACTTTAAGGAAAAATTCAGAGTTGAGTATGAACAATGAACTAATCATTATGGATATTATTTACGATATTCTGGTTAATCGGAAAGGATTAAGTCAAAGCTTTAAGGTACTAGATATCGGAAATGGTGACGTTTCAGTTGCTGCTGATGGTTTTTACTCTAAGATTAATGAAGCTATGCGGGCAATGTCCATCCAAAAGCATTTTGACATGTTGCAAAAATCTCATTTTGATAATATACTTAGGAAAACTCAAGTATGGCAATTAGGAGATGGTTTTGTTGACAAAGGGAAAATAATTATAAATGTTAAAAGATTAGAAGCGGCTATTAATAGAATGAAAGCAGGTTAATATGGATAGGAATATGAATATACTGCATTCCTCAGGATCAAATGAGTGGTATACACCCCGTGAGATTATTCGTAGGGTCAAAGAAGTTTTAGGACGAATCGATCTTGACCCTGCATCATGTGAAGAGGCTAATAAAATTGTGGGAGCTAGACATTATTTTTCAGAAAATGCTCTAGAAAAAAAATGGGAAGATTTTGGGTATTGGGTAGATTGGGATACATATGGATCATTGAATATTTTTCTTAATCCTCCAGGTGGAAAAACAGGAAATTACTCTAACACATGCTTATTCTGGCAGAAGTTAATGTCTACAAAATTTGATCATGCTATTTTTCTAGCATTTAGTATTGAAGCTCTGCAAACCACTCAACGAGGGCCTTTTTATAAGTCTATTGGGGATTTTATGGTTTGTGTACCAGCAGTAAGGATACGGTTTAATTCACCAACTGGTAAGTCAATGGCACCTACACATTCAAACTGTATTGTATACGTTCCAGGAAAAAGAAATGAGAAACGAAAGTTTAAAAAATGGTTCAGTGAAGTAGGGGTTATTTTAAATGGCTAGATTGTGCAACTGGTGTAAGAACACCGAGGTAACTGAGACAGAGTGGGATATTTGTTTACCAGAACCCAGAGAATATTGTAATAGCTGTTCTGATTACGAGGTACAAAGAGCAGGTGAAGAATATTTTGGTACAGATGAGTTTATGGCTCTGTTCTTGTGGAACAAGAAATTAGATTTAAAAATACCTTTGTTCCGTAATTTAAGGGTAACTGCAAATGGCTAAAATTTTTAAAGTAATTTCTGATGAATTCAGAAATACATATAAAGATAAAAAAGTACCTTTTGGCCCCTTAGGTTTTATTAATTACAAAAGAACCTATGCTAGAAGAGTTGAAGGAGAAAATAGAACGGAAACATGGGCCGAAACCTGCCAAAGGGTAATCAATGGAAACTTTTCTTTAGAAATACATCATTTAGGTTTAGATTGTCCTACAAAAGAGCAGATAATGGAAGCTCAAGCAGCTTTCGATGCTTTGTTTCATCTTAAATGGAGTCCAGGAGGCCGTGGGTTATGGGCTTCAGGGACTGAGATACAAGAACGTCATGGTGGAGCTTTAACTAATTGTTACTATGTTGACCTAAAACCTGTTAATGGGAAGGTTTCATATCCTTTTCAATTCGCAATGGATCAGTTAATGGTAGGTGCTGGCGTTGGATATGGTGTTAGTAAAGATATTATACAGAATATACCTACTGTAAAAAATAAAGTTGATCTCCATGTTACTTGTAGATCGGATCATCCTGATTATAATCTTTCTGACTATAATCTGATTCCGATCAAAGATAATTTTCTTTATATGCGAGTAAAAGACTCCCGTGAAGGATGGGTTAAAGCCCTAGGAGTAGTTATCAATTACGCCTTCAAATCTAAGAGAGCGCAAACTAAAACCGTTGTTTTAGATGTGTCTGATATTAGAGAAAACGGGAAACCGATTAGAGGGTTTGGCGGAACGGCAAGTGGTCCTTGTCATTTAGTGGAGATGCTAAGAAATATTAATGAACTATTGAATACGAAAGTTGGTAAACAGCTCTCCTCAGTTGATTGTGTAGATATAATGGGATTGATTTCTCGTTGTGTCGTTGCGGGGAATATTAGGCGCTCTGCTATGATTGCAATTGGTGATGCTGATGATATTGAATTCATAACATGTAAAGTATTCGGCCAATCCCCTGAAAAAGATAAAGTGATCGCTCATCATAGAATTTATGCTAATAATTCTGTTATTGTGAATCATCCTGATGATTTGGATGTCATTGTTCCTTATCTCATTGCAAATGGGGAACCGGGAACTTTCAATCTTGATTTAGTGCAAAGTTACGGAAGAATGTGTGATCCTAAGTCAGAGATACCAGATAAAGCCACTGGAACTAATCCATGCGCTGAAATTTCGATCTGTTCATATGAATGTTGTAACCTAGCAGACGTGTTCCTGCCTAACTGTGCTACCTTGAAAGAATATTTAACCATACTAAAAATTGCATATAGATATACTAAACGAGTAACCTTGGCATATTATCCTTGGGATGAAACACGTGAAGTTGTACAACGTAATAGGCGTCTAGGGGTTGCTCAGTCAGGAATCATGGATAAAATTGCTGAAATTGGATGGGAAGAAAAGGTATTATGGGACCATATAAGTTATCCAATATTAAGAGAGTATGACAAAGAATTCTCCCAATATCTTGGGATAAATGAATCGATCAAACTTACGACAGTTAAACCCTCAGGAACAATCAGTAAGCTTGCAGGCGTGTCAAATGGTATCCATTATCATCCAGCTCCTTATTATATTCGTAGGATTCAGTTTCAGAAGAATGATCCGCTGCTTCAGCAACTAAAGACCTTAGGATTTACTATTAAGAAAGCAGTTCAATATGTAGATGTATTTTTAGTTGAATTCCCTATGAAGGCACCTAATAGTGATTCTCCAAGGTTTCGTACTGAAAAAACTTCTTCTTTGAAAGAACAGTTGAAAAATCTTATAAATATTCAAAGATATTGGTCTGATAATAGTGTTAGTTGTACGTTAAAATTCAAACAAGAAGAAATTACTGAAATTCTGCCTTTATTAAAAGAGCATTTCTATGAAATAAAGTCAACTACGCTTCTTCCATTTTATGATCCTGAAGAACTGAAGAAGCAATACCCTGATCTACCTGAAGAACCTATTACTGAAGAAGAATATAATACTATGATGCTTAAAATTACTGCATGGCCTGATGAGAATTTTCAAGACAATGGTATTGGTTTTGAAATAAATAATGATGAATGTGCAGGAGGTCATTGTCCGGTTAAATAAGTTCCTTGGAGAACTCAATTATGTATTTACTAGTATGTCGAACGAGTAACAGAGTACCAGCAGAAAAAGATGTTATTGATTCGCATTTTACTTTGAAAGAAGCTAAAGCTGCATTACGTAGAGAATGTATTGAAAAGAAAGCTTTTTTACTTTATAAAACGGATACTGTTGCAACGTTTTCGTCACAAACTGATCATTGGACTCTTGACATTGTACGAGAAACCGACTATAATTTAGAAAAGTGAGCATTAGCACTTTGAACTCTATACCTTGCGCCTTTCGTGCGGGCCATAACTTACCTTCTAAACCTTCCTTAAAACGGAAGGTTTAGTATTATTAGGAGATAAAGAATGATTAGAATATGTCCTATGTGTAAGAAAAATGAAGTCTTTGCACCTTGGTATCTTAAAGATCCGTCAAATTATTGTGACGACTGCCAAAAGCGTATACTACCTGAGGGAATATGCTCTGAATATTCCCGTACAGATCAGCAGATTATAAAGGTAGTTCCGAAGGAATGTTTAGCAACGGTAAAACGTGGAAGGTATCCAAGGGAAAAGGGATTTCGAGACATCATATTTATAGAATTCTTAGAGAGAAGGTATGGAAAGATGTTGAACAATGACCTGAGTGGAAAAAGGGACTAATAGAAAGGAGTTGAATTTTAATGAATAATTCTGAGTACAAACCTGACATCCGTTTTATAGAATTCTTAGAGAAGGTATGTAAAGAGGTCGAACAATGGCCTGAGTGGAAAAAGGAACTAATAGAAAAGAAAGCCCGAAGTAATCAGGCTTTCTAGTTACTTGCTATTTTTATCGGTCTTGAAAGATAGTTACTTAAATTAGTATCTGTAACTATACTTCCATCAGCATTGACTCGACACCGTGCAGTTGTTAAAGTATAAGTAACCATAAATAACTCCTACATAATAGGTATAACTGTTTCCACCTATTACCATTATAGCTCTTCTATAATATAATTGACAGTTTACTATTTTCTATGTTAAACTTTTACTATGGAAAAGTTTTTTAACCAATTATCAGATCTTACAACTTCTTTTATTGGAAGTTGGTATTTTATTGGAATTTTCTTTGCTTTATTTTTTGGATGGATAATTCTACAACATTTTTGGACGGTAGATCCTTACCCTTATATTCTTTTAAATCTAGTTCTATCTACCTTAGCAGCTATCCAAGGATCAGTGATTTTAATGTCGCAATCCAGACAAGAGCTTTTAGATAGAAAAAGAGATATGGAAATATATAAAATGGTTAAGAAATGTAAACAATATGTTGAAGAAATAAGCGCAGTGCATCATACTGAAAAAGTAAATGAAAAGGAATAAAAATGATAGAAATACCTCTTAGTTTAATTATCACAGGTCTCCTAACATGGTTATCTAATAAAGCTGTTCCGGCGGCATTCGCGCACCATAATGCAGTTGTTCAACAACATTATGAAGCCGCGAAAGACCTTTGTGATAACCATAATGATTGTGAAGCCTATAAACTATATACACTTCAAGGGTTGAAAGAGTTTAAAAGACCTTGGATAATGACTAGAATAATGGATAAAGATCATGATTCACAAGGAAAGAAATAGAAACCTCCATCATCTAATGAAGAGGATCCTTTTTAAGGAAATGCGGGTTTGATTCCCGCTGGAGGTAGAGACCTCGTTACGAAATGTAACGAGGTTTTCTTTTTAGCTTGACAAACGTTCAAAAATGTAATATTCTTACAATATAAGTAAGAAGGAGACATTAAATGACAAATGAATTACCAGAGAACTTAGCAGGTTTGAACCTAACAAAGTTTGACCTAAAATTTGTTGATTTAAGTAATAGAGATATGAACTTAGCTGATCTAACAGGGGTTGATCTAACAGGGGCTAATCTGTCAGGGGCTAATCTGTCAGGGGCTAATTTGACAAAAGCTTGTCTCTTTGAAGCTGATCTGACTGAAGCTGATCTGACCGAAGCTAATCTGACCGATACTAAACTAAGCATGGCTAATTTTACCGGGTCTGATCTAAGATGGGCTAATCTGACCGAAGCTATATTATATCGAACTAATCTGACAAAAGCTAAACTAGAGACAGCTAATCTGACTGAAGCTAATCTAACCGAGGCTAATCTAACCGAGGCTGATCTGACCGATGCTAATCTGACAAAGGCTGATCTGACCGAGGCTAATCTAACAAAAGCTGAACTGACCTATGTTAATCTGACCAAGGCTAATCTAGGAAAGGCTAATCTGACAAAAGCTGATCTGACCGAAGCTATTTTAACAGAGGCTGATTTATCCGATACTATATTAACCAATGCAAATCTGACCGAGGCTAATCTGTCAGAGGCTTATTTATTTCATACTATTCTAACCGGGGCTACATTAACCAATACTAAGATGCCTAATAACTAGAAAGGAGACAACAATGACGATTCTATTAATTATTTTGGGATCTGCAATTACACTAATCGCGCTACTATGTGTAGGAATTATGGTTTAGCTATTCTTCTGGTTTTCCATGGCCTTCAGATTGGGACTTAAATATGCATTTGACAACTATAACACTTAGAAAGAGAAGAAAGGAAAGATAAAAATGCGTCATATTATAGCAGACATCATACTTGTTATTCCCTTCTTTTTAGCCATTTATTACGTTATCATGTGGGAAATAGCGAATAAAGAGTTTAAAGATAAACTCTTTAGAAAGGGGCCATAAAATGATTACGATTCTATTAATTATTTTACTTATTATTCTCATCGGAGGTGTTTTGGCTCCTTTATATGTCTTATATCTATTGTTGCGGCACCTCTTTACTAATTTTAAACATTAGATAGGAGACATAAATGAACTTTTTTCTTTTTGAATATGAAGGCCCTGAGGTTGATCTTATTTTAAATCCTAATATTATACCTGATTATTTATATATATATATATATAAATAAGTACAAAACATCCTGAAATACCTATATATATATATATATATATAATCCTACAGATCATACTATTAAAAGTAGATTTATAGCTACTGACAGTAAAAAGGATATTTTAAATTTTATAGCTAGACTCCTTTCTATGGGTTTCTTTTTTAATTCTCTAAAAGAAATAGAAGGGACTAAAGGAAAAGATCCAGTTCCATATAAAGAAAGAGTTGTTCACGAATTCTCACTAAAAGAAGTAAAGGAGCTTTTAAATGCAAGACAGTAACTGGAAAACTGAATATATCGTTTCTGATACGGATTTTCTATATCATTTTGGTCGTTTTGTAGATTTAGAAGCAGCTAAAATTAAAAGGGATATTACTAGAATTATATTTCCATTATTTCAAATTGCTATATTTGAAAGAACTTCATTAACGACTTGGGAAGGAAGATTCATATCAAAGGAGGTTACTATTGAAAAATAAACATTTACTTAATTTTGAAGCCAATAAAAGTTACAATACCCTATTATTTTTATTAGAAGATTGTGAAGGTATTCGACATCAAGTTGTATTCCCGTTGGATAAAGAGTTCGTTTTAAAAGAAGTTGCTCTTGGTTTTGATTCTTTAATAGTAAACCGATAAGGAGATTAATTTATGGAATCTAAAGACACTTATAATCCAAAATCTCTATGTGCTATCGAATGGCATATTAAAGCACTTGAATCACGTGTACTTGAAATGGACACTACTATTGATAAGATATTGATTGCTCTTGGATGGTATTCTTTATTATTAAGTAGAAAAGGAGACTAATTTATGGAATCTAAAGACACTTACAACCCAAAATCTCTATGTGCTATCGAAGGGCGTATAGAGTCACTTCAATTACGTTTATCTGAAGTAGATACTCTGGTTATGCGTACATTAGTTGCTTTCGATAAAGCAGCCAGAACACTAAAGAAACAAAATGAACATCTAGTATCTGAGTTACAAAAACATGGTATTTTTATTAATATTGACGATATCGAAGTAAGTATTCCATTCAAATCAGTAGAACCTCAGGGTGAATGCTGCGTACCAGAATGTAGTGGATGTGGATGTGAGTCTGAACAAGGTAGACCATGTAGTCATTGTGAAAATCATGGAGATACGACAAATGACTAAGGAACCGACTGTACGAATTGGGATTGACATCCCCTTTTCAACCGTAGCTAAACTTGAAGAATATGCCAAAAGTCTTTCAATAAAGAGATCTCAGGCAATCCGGGCTATCCTTGTTCAATACTTATCACAGAAAGGAGAGTAAATGAAAAATAAAGCAAAGCTTCGTATCCTAATTGATATGGATGATACGACATGTGATCTAGGACATTCTTGGGAGAAATGGATTAACGAGAACGGGGATCCTGATTTTAAATGGGAAAATGTAAAAAGTTGGAATGTTTATGACTGGACAAGCATCGGTAAAAAATGTTATGATTTTTGTGCAACTCCAGGAGTTTTCTTAGATCTAGAACCTCTTCCTGATTCGATTCTTGTAATCAATCGCTTAAAACAGAACGGTCATGACATTCACTTTTGCACATCAGATCCTAAAAATTCAATTACAAAAGAGGGTGAAACTTTATCGAATGCTAAACTAGAAAAAATAGAATGGTTAAAATATCATTTTAAATGGTTTAATCCAGATGAACATATTACTTTTTCTCAGGACAAAGGATCTGTTCCAGGGGATGTCCTTTTTGATGATCGTGCTAAGTGGTCTTTTGAATTTCCAGGTAAATTTGTCTGTTTAGATACCCCTTACAATCAAAATGCCGTAGGATTCCGTATCTACTCATGGCTAGAGTTCGATGCATTAATTGAGGACTTAGCAGCATATCAAAAGAAAAAGTAAGGGGCCTTAAAACCTCTTACTTTTGTTACAAATTTTAACCAATAAAGATTCCTGCATCAACTGGATCTTTGGCTATCAATTGACCTGTCGCAGTGTTTAAATCTGCATAAGTTATGAAGTCCATATAAAGTGGGACATCAACAAAAGAAGGATCTAATGTTCCCCCTTGAATATCTATAGCTTGAGTAACTTGGACTAAAGGAAGCTTCGATATATTTAAAGAAGATATTAAACTAGGATTTAAAAGATTGATCGAAGTTCTTAGGTCAAAAATATCAGTTGATTTAAAAGAAGTAGAACCAGTATCTTGAGGTTCAATAATAACTGGCTTGACTTGAGTCCATCTGAGCAAATATTTTGTAGCTTTTGTCGTAACAGCTCCTTCAAATAAAGCCATGTAAGCAGCCATAGTAATTGTTTGACTAAAAGGTACTGGAATACTTACCTCTCTTCTCAGTTCTCTCTGATTCCTGATATCAGGATTAACAGGTAAAAACACTAGCTTTAAATAAGGAACTGACCTACAAGGTTGAAGAGGTTGAACGATTGTTGTTCTAATATCAGTTTTTATAACTTGAGTAGTAACCATACTAGGAGCTTGTTGACTTGCTCTGATATTAAAAGAATTATCGGAAACTGAACCTTGTAAAGGTTGTGGTTCAGATACATTCGCTTGTAATGGATTACTGTTATTAGAACCTCCAAAAATAGATCCTAAAAGTGATGAACCAACATCTAATATTCCATTACCAAGAGCGCTACCTACATCTAACGATCCAGAACTTAAGTCTCCTATAGGACCGCTTGTATCGCTTCCTGGATTGTATTGTTGAGTTCCAACACTTCCAACAAGCATGTTTCCACCAGAAACATTATATGATCCTGCAGGAAGTAAATCACCTAAAGAAGAAAGTCCATCGGCCATTATGTGCTAAGCTCCATTACCATTGCATGTGTTTTAACGTCAGTATTAAACATATGAATCTCTATTGAACCATTTATTTGATTTGCTGTAGCAGGAATCGTGTCACCAGATTCACCGATAGTGTACATACTTTCAAATGAGTAAGTATTATCATATTGCTTTTTTAAACGAAGTACGTTACATTGAACATTCTGAGCAGTTGAATTATTAAGGATTACTTTATGAGAAGCTGGAACCATTTTAAGATTTTCTACAGGTCCATTCAGGTTAATTGTGTAGCCTGAAACAGGTTGAGATACAACAATACTATTAATCATCACCTCTGATCCAGAGGGCAAGGTTATCCGCATACCACCTGTAGATGCTGTAATATCTGTAACTGTACTTAAAAGAGTACCATTTAAATAAAGTGTAACTTGGCTTCCTATGACTTGAACTTTCATGATAGCTGAAATAGTTTTAATATTATTAACAGGAGAGCTAAGCGATGCAAATCCAGAACCATTATTATAATTTGAAATTCTATTATTAGTTACTCCATTGTTATTATCTAATTTAAAGGTTCTGGCGGTATTCCCGTCACCCCTCCATTCAATTCCGATAAAGCGGGATGTGTCACTTGCCCCACTATCAAGGAACCTGAATTCAACTTCGACTTCAGCATTGTTTGGTACATTGAACCCAATCGACGCCGGATTGGTATCATCAAGGCGTTGAATGCCAGTGTTTTGAGTCGTGAACACTCCATTAGCCAAAGCCAGATTAGAAGATAACGAATTAGCATAAAAGTAATAGACATTTTTCTTATCCCTAAAGGTTTCTTCAAATCTAGAAAGATCAACTACATTATAGTATAAACGATAATTAAACGTAACCACTCCAATTGCTAGCATACTTTGTGATTTAAAACGAAGGGTAGTAGTTGAAGTATTTGGATTAATAAGTTCGATATCAAGTTCTTGTTCTGCTCCATTCAAAGGAACATAAGTCATTCTTAATTGGTCCCCATACTCATCAGACTCTCCAGCAGCTACCATAGAAGCATGATCAAATACCATTTCAAAAGTAGAACCAGAACTCAGAATAGAGCCGCTACTATTATTGATAGAAATTAATCTATAATTGTAATAATTAATATTATTAGGAACACGATGCGCATTAAAGCGATAAGCTTGCAGTCCGAATGCCATATCTAAAGCTCCATTAATTCCCCAATATAATGATCTCACATTTGAAACTTTTCCACCAGTAGACCATTTTAATTGTTTAGTACTTGAAACTTTCCCACCAGTAGACCAGGATAACGGTACACTACTATTAACAATGGTTCCAACTTTCCAACTAAATGTGAAATGGCTTTCTAGAGGTGAAATTTCCCAATAAAGAGTATTTTTTAAAAAGCCAATAAAAGGAAGGCTAGATTTATAGAATGTTTTATTTCGATTAAAAAATAATTCACTTTGATAGAATTTTCTGTTGTTTAAATTAGTATCAACTTGAATGAAAGTTTTCCAAGAGATAGTCTTAGTATTTGCGATTGAAGTAAATTGCTTCCACTGAATTTGTTTAGTTGTATTTACTACCGTACCTTGCTTCCACTGCAATTGCTGAGTACTGCTAACTGGTTTAAATTGTTTCCATTGTAACTGTTTAGTGGTATTTACTACCGTACCTTGTTTCCATTGTAGCTGTTGTGTGCTGCTTATAGAAGTACCTACATGCCACTGCAATTGCTTAGTACTATTTACAGAAGCGAATTGCTTCCATTGTAGCTGTTGTGTGCTACTAACAGACTTGAATTGGTTCCACTGCAATTGTTGTGTGCTACTAACTGGTTTAAATTGTTGCCATTGTAGCTGTTTAGTACTACTAACAGAGGCTCCTTGTTTCCACTGCAATTGCTGTGTACTACTAGGGTGAGTAGTGGTAACACCATTTAAACTTGTATCCACCAATTCTGATTGAACAAAAGTTTTAACTGGAATTGATTGATCTAAGTTGCTTTTATAGAATTTCCAAGCATTCGACATATTAAGCTACCGAAAAATCATCCCAGTTCAATGTTCCAGAACCATTCCTTGCCCAAAGTCTTATAATATAAATTCCAGATGTAGCAATGGTTTTAGTTAATTGAAGTGAAGAATAAGTACCTGTCGTTAAAGTTGTCTGTATTACTTCTGCCAGATAAGGTAAAATAACCCATTCTCTTGCAAGAATATCAGCAGCATATTCAGGTAGTAATAACATTTGAGGGGCATCAGACCATGTTCCTGTTGAAGGATTCGTATAAATTGTTAATGTTCTACTTCCTGAATTTAGGAAACACGGAATATCAAACCACACCGGATCTGCTGAGGCAGAATGTGTAAATTTTATAGATGGAGCTGAACTCCTATAACCACTAGTATCTTGTTCTACTTTACCTCCAGGAGTAAGATTCCTAAATTGATTAGTGACTAATCCATTCATTGCCATTTTAACGACAGAAGTAAAAGGAGTATAAGGATTTGTTGCGACAATAAAACTAGGATTAGGCTCACCAGTAGAAAGACGAACTCCATTTAAAAGAAGTGATAAAGGTCCACCTCCTATTTTAAAGTTCATGTTATTAACTAAAACCTTTCCATTTGGTGTTTCCCCGAATACGCAGTCATTAAAGTTATTTTGGTAGTACCGATCAGTACTATAGTAAGAGAAAACAGTACTACTTGAATTACTCATTCCAAAAAAGAAACATCCAGTAAATTGATTACCATATACATTATTCATATTTGTTACATTAAGTTGATCTTGATTCCCGATTCCGCATCGGTTAAAGTAGCAATTCGAGAGTGTACCGAATAAACCGGGCATTAACATAGAATCTTCAAAGTAACAATTCTGCATAGATCCATAGCCATTAGAAGAACTATCGGCACTTTGAGATAAAAGACATTTAATAATTTGACCCCCATTTGTCCCACGAAGCATCACTCTAGCTTCTAAAGAAGCTCCAGTCTTTTGCCCACATCCAACACCATACATTAACATTCTATAACCAGTTAAACTATCATTATTAAAACTAAGACAGTTAAATAAATTGCAATTTACAAGAATCATAGATTGAGCCGCGCTATTTACAGCAGCCCATGTGTCGAATGCAGTGTAAGCCATAATCTGATTAACCGCAGTAGGAGTTCCACCACTTGATCCTATTACATTTCCAAAACTATTTCCCCCGGTAATTCTTATGTTAAAATCATCCATTAAAACAATGGAATCTGTACTTTGTGAAGTTGAGGAAGAAGCTGTTGCTGTTAAAGTTTTTGTACCAGAATTATATGAACTGACTGTAGGATTTACGGTTCCAGTTTTAGTCGCAGTATTTGACCGACAAACTAAGAAAGTTCCACCCGCTGTACCTGCTGGATATAGATCATCTTTCAGGACATAGTTAGCCCCACTTGTATGATCCTCCGAAAGCAGAGTATTTACAATATGGTCTTTTACTCTAAAAACGTAAGCATGAGTCGTAGTATATGAATACTTTAACGGAGTATTAAGAACAGCAACTTTAGATCCTGAATTATAACTCGTAACCTGAACTAATTCAGCAGATGCTATTGCATTTGCATCAGTCGATTGTTCGCTTAAAAATAGCCAATTATTTGCAGCTAGTGTTGGAAGCATATCCCCACTCAAAGTAATAGAGGAATCACCTTTATTTGCTGCTACAGTTAATAAATCACAATAAATATCTGTTGTACTAGCTTCTCTATGTTGACCCCATGCTTGAAAGTTTAAAGTAGCAGAAGCTGATATAGCGAAAGCTCCAGAACCTGTTGTTAAAGTACACGTGTTTCCTCTTTGAATAGGGGCTAATCGTGTCCCCATATAAACATTAAAAGTTGTTGAAGCTGCTATAGTGTTTAATCTTGCATTCAATCCTGTAGTCGCTGTAGGACTAAACTTTAATGTACCTGTATTAGTACCAGGAGTATCACAGTTTAAGAGAATAGGAGAAGCTTCTGCATGCAAATCAGTAGTAACAGTAATAGTATGCCCTGCTGAAATTACGGCTGTATTCCCTGATCCAGGCCAATCAGTTCCTTTCACACCAGGTGAAGCTTGAGCAGATCCAGTATGACTAGTTAAACTCCAATTAGCACCATCTTCCCAGTTCCCCGTATTTAGCGAATAAAAAGTTGTCATTCGTATCCCCTTTAACTAGCTAATATTTCACCTGTCATTCTAAGATTTATTGAATAAAAATCATCCTGAGCAACTAATTTTTCTGGTTGAAATTTTATCCAAAATGAAGTCCAAATATTAGCTGCTACTAGATCATAGTATAACTCACCTAAGTAATCATTAAAAGTCTGAGGTCTACCTAGAAAATCTTTAGCCAGTTGAAAGGCTTTCCAACTATTGTCTGATATTTTTTCTATTTTAATATGAAGATTACTTAAAGTAGAATCACTATAAAACCAGATTAATCTATTAGGAGCTTCTCCTTGCGCGAATGTTCCTAAACTTAAAGGAAAAGTTATAGGATCAATTCGGTTTGAATCATACCAATAAATAGTCATATTAAGAGCTAGTTCCTATAGGCCGATAGTCAATCAAAGTACCTGCTAAACCAAGATCTGATAATGCCTGTCTTGCCCCATTTGGGTCATTATAAATTACAATTTGTTTCGTCTGAAAACCTTGATTAGGGCTAGTTTGCCCTGTCATTAAACGACCTCCAGCTCCTACGGTTTGGCCTGCAATAGTAGAAGGTGGAACGCTTGGATTAGAATATACAAGACCAGGGGAATCAGGAGTTGACGTATCAGAAATAGTAGCTGATAAAACAGTAGTATCTGTCGGTGTATATGCCCCAATCCCTTGAGAACTTAAACTATCTGGTTCAAGAGTCATAAATCCTCCTTATTGAAACGTTTTAAAATATCTTTTTATGGTAGCTAAATCTTCAGACATTCCAGATCCTGAATAGACAGGTAATCCTTCATATGGAACATACCCTATTTGATTTGTCCCATTAGCAAGTCTAATAACTGCTAAAGCAGCTTTATTAGGTAAAATACCTGAAAGTAAATAACCGTTTCTAAGAGTTATATTTATATTATAATCTTTTCCAGAAAAATTTGTCTGAAAAATACAATAACCATAAGCATCAACATAATCTTCAACTGAAAAAGGAGTTCTAGGTCCATTATAATAATTAAAAGGAGTAATAATATACCCTAAATATCGAATAATATATTTTAAATCTTGAGTAGATTTATACTCATGAAACATATAAAAAGGAAGTACATTTCTTGAAAGGAAGACAGTGGGACGAATCGTAGTAAAACCTGAAAAGTTTTTAGTAACATCACTGTAACCCCAATCACTAAAGAGTGTTTGAAATACTTTTAATCTAGTTTGAACGACTGGATCTTCCCATCCAATTTCGAGTCGAATTTGACCATTGACATCGCTTTCAATAGCACTTTCCCAGATAATATTAGATAAATTGTTTACATCTCTAAAGCGAATAACTTGACCAGAATTAGGCTCCCCGGTATGCACAGCCCACACAGGAACTCTTGGATTCCCATTATCAGTATAGACAGAATCTGTTGTCCATGTCATTGTCATTTCACTACGGATCGTTTTAATATCCCAACTTATTGTTTTCCCCGAATAAACACGTCCCCCTTGTTGCCATTGAATTTGTTTAATATTACTAACTGAAGTAAAACTAGGCGCTTCTTGTAGCCAGTATAATACAAAATTACTAGATACTAACATTGCAAGTCTCCATTATGTAACTTGAATATAAGCTTGAGAGCTATCATGTTGAACAATAACGATCTGAGTGTTTGAACCTGTTAGAACAGGTTGTGGAGTACTTTGTGGACTTGTTTGCTGTTGAGGCAATGAACCTAATGTACCTGTTACAGTAGTTGGTTGACTTGGTGTACTTGGGGTACTTGGTGTAGGTGTAGGGTTATTAGTTGCGATTGAATGGTATACTGTCCCATCAGCAGCATTTGAATTCAAAGGGCTATCTGAAATATTTGAAATTTGAGCAGAAACACCATTAGAATTTGTTGCTTGAATATTTTGAACAGGGACATAAGTACCTGTGTTATCTATTTTTCCAAGAGTTAAAGTGCCATTTGGGTTAGAAGTAATACGAGCAAACTCACCAGGATTCGTTGTAACAGAAGCTATTTGACCGTCTGATAGTTGAACGGTAAAAGAGCGTTGGGTATCACTATTATTAACGGGATAATCCATACCAGCGGGACCACGTAGTCCTGAACCACCTGAACCGCCTGAACCACCTGAGTTAGCTATACCACCAGAATCACCAGAAACACTCCCGGAAATACTAGAAATACCTGAATTATTATCTAATCCATAATCAGATCCACCAGGGCCTGAACCCCCGCTAGTTCCTAATCCTGTATTACCTGAAGTATCAGTGGATGGTGCGCTCCCACCAGGACCAGCATTGTCAAGAATATTTGTTACTATAGCAGAAACATCTCCACTACCAGATGCAGGAGGAGAAATAGGTTGAGGGACAGGACCAGGAGGAGGTATTGACCCACTTGTACCACCTCCACCAGCACTACTAGTAGAACCCCCTCCTCCTACTCCATTACTTCCATCCCCTTCTAAACCACACGGAATACAAGCTACACCAACTGGACCTGAATAAATACTTCCACAATTAGGTATACCGGCTGATCCTGGACCTATACCACCGGCACTTCCAGCATTCTTATTCCCGTAATGAGTACAACCATCACCATAACCACCCATGATAGCGGTATATCCATTACATCCTACGTAGAATTCATGTGCTATAAAACATGCGACAGGTGTCGCTGTTGCGTACCCACCTGATCCTCCACCTCCCCCTCCTGCGGTAGTACCACCACTACCTGTACTGGGTTTAGGTTTTGGTCTAGGTTTAGAAGGAGACGGTTGCGGTTTAATCGGAACAGGAGCAGGACCATTACTTGGATCACCAGGTGCTGTGCCTCCTTCACCACCAGGGCCTAAATTATTAAATGAAGTCGCACCTAATTGAAAAGGAGTATCTATATTATTTGCATTTGATATTGCTGCTGCTATTGGGTCAACTTCAAGTTGTCCTTCTCCTAATGATGAAGGCATTTACTTCTTCCTTTATATAAGATTATTTGGCATAAAAACTACGGAATCCTCATGACATGGCATTGAAGAAAGTCCATTATTTGAATCAGGTTCAACAGGTGTAGGATTCATTGATAACTTTACAATATCCGTCCAATCGGAAGGGACACCTGATCGAGAAATAGTCCTCATCTGAAAATAAATATTAGCTTTTATCATGATAGGTCTGAGAACGACTGTACTGGTAATCCCTGTATAATCATTAGTTATTGGATCAAAAGGTTGACTAGGATCGGCTATATTAGCTGAATCTCCTAGAGGAGCTACTTTTTGATGATATGTCCATGTAATGTAATTATCTTGCCAATCAACACCAGCTCTGTCATCGAACGTAAAACGAGTTTCTACATATTGAATTTCCATAGGTGGAGCAATGGGTTGAGGCAATCCTGTCGGATCAAGATCATTATTTCTATTCGGATATTGAAAAGCGATATACAAACCACAAGACCCTTTAGTACTTGCTGTAGCTTCCATAGGAACAGCAGCAGGATTGTTATCTTGCGCGGCTACAAATCCTTGTAATATTTGTTCAGACATTAAGTTTGCCTATCATCATAATATTTAAAACTTAAAGGATCAACGAAAGAACCTAATTTAGATATACCAAAATGTAAATGTGGACCTGTAGTTATTCCTGTACTACCAGTATAACCTATGATTTGACCACGTTTAACTGTCTGCCCTGTATGTACTATTATATTACTTAAGTGCATATAAACAGTTTGCGCACCATCAATGAGATTAACTTTAATATACTTTCCACCTAAATTCACATATGGATTAGGTTCTGCAATAGCAATCGTTCCATCTAATATACTATAAATAGGTGTTCCTACTATAGCAGCAATATCAATACCAGCATGGAAACTCCCTGCAACGCCTGTCACAGGGTGTGTACGAAGTCCAAATCCACTTGTGATATTCCAAGGTTGTATTATTGGTGGATAATATTTAGTTGTCTGTTCAAATGATGAACCAGGAGTTGTAGGAGCAGGAGCTTGATCATTTGTATAAGGAAAAGTATTTGAAGTATCTCCAGTAAAAGGAGTTCCGGGTTGACTATAATTCGGTAGTAAAATTTTAGCAGTAATGGTAGTAGAAACCGTCATTTGACTTAAAACTTCACCGCTAGATTCTGCATAGATATCCGCACCTAGAACAGTAGGAGGATTCGGCTTTAAAACCCTTTCTGGTCTATTATGAATAATTTCCGCTGAAGTCCCGGTATGAGCATACCTTTTTTTCATTGAAGGCCCACGGAATTGAGCGCGATAAGTATATATTCTATTACCCGCTACATCATTACCTTGATGTTCACCACCAGAATCAATTTCAACTTCGATAATAGGGACAATCAAACCATCCAAACCTCTTGATACGGAGGTTATTAGAATAGAAGCTCCAATAACAGGAGGTTGATCATTATAAAAAACAGTACCAACAATATCAGGTTGACCGTATCGAACCAAATAAGCCTGACCAATTTGAGTTAATACACTAAAGTCAACACGAGTAGGATCGGGTTCACCTGAGTCTTTTTGTAAATAAACATTAGGAGCAGATAATTCATAAATCCAAATACCAGGTGTAGTGTCAGGTAATGCAGTTACATCAGTTGTCGCGTCTAATGGTGGATACCCAATACGATCCCGAATAATATTTATCTTATCGATAGTATCCGTTACTACTGCCTCTACTTCTTCTTTTTTCTGCTTTCCTTGTTTTTTATTTTGAGGATTTGTAGTTCCAGCATCTTGTACTTGAGAAATAACTTTAACTCGACTAACCCATTTTTCAATATCTTCACGTATTTCAAAATCATAAAAATTATCAACATTATCGACTATATTGAAAAACGGATCTTGCATTGTATTATTAATTGTAGGAAAACTTTTATGATGAAAAGTCCACTGGGAATCAACCCACCAAAGTAAACCTGCTTCTCTAGCAATTTGGTCTATAGCATCCTTGTAAGACATTTTACCAAGTTCATAATCGAATGGCATTACAAAAGCATCAGTACCTGCCTTATCATTATCAGCAGCTAAACCTAAACGAGGATCTGAACCAACTGCTAAAAGATCTATTAATTCCCCTGGATTGTTTCCGATAAAATCAGGAAAGAGCTGTTGTTCGACAGGGATAGTAACATGGAATCCTGTTTTCGCGTCTCCTGTAACTTGAGAAGGAATTTTTGTAGGATCAGTAGCCCCTAATGTCCATTTTTGATTGAAGATCCCTTTTTCTGTTTGTTTTTTCTCCATCAAAATAGAGGGATCTCTTGCATTAACTTGGTAATGCAATATACGAGGATCCGTACTTGTTAAACTTATTGATCCAAAACCCACTTGAGCTTGTACCGCATCAGTTATGATACCAGAAAAAATTGTAAGATTTGAATTATTATCTGCAATCCATGTAATTACATTACCTGCAAGGGGTTTAAATTCTCCAGAAGGAATAGTCATTTGACATTGGAAAGTTGATTCTCCTCCTCTGGCATCAATATCAACTGACATTGTTGAATGAAACTGTATCGTCTCACGTTGCACATAATTGGAAACATCATAAGGTAGATTATTTTGTAAAATAATAACTGGCAAAATAATCTCCTAATTCTGAAAGATAGGGCCTGAGCGTGTGGAAGGATTTATGACTACACCTTTTTGCATTTTAGCGAGTGATCCTGAAAACTGACGGCCACTAGTATGAGCTTGCGCTAACTGTTGTGGAGTCATTTTAGCAGGGATAGTCATATTACCATTTGGTCCATTCAAATTAATATTAACTGGAACAGCACCTGCTGAAGATCTTGTAGGACTTAAAGTCCCACCACTACCAAACATAGTAAGGAAACTTTTAGCAGCGGAAGGGAATCGATTAGAATAAGCTGATCTTAATGTAGCGATCCAGTTCTTCCAATGTTGGGTGTTGTCCTTGACATTTTTATTATTTTTAGTTAATTCATTATTTAAAGATCCAATAGCTTCTGCATGTGTTTTAGCTAATAAAGCGGCTTGCTTTTTCTTTTTGTTATCTTCCTCTTGAAGATCAGTTGATAGACCTAATTTTGAAAGCATCCATTGGAACATAGATTGAAACTTTACATTAAGAAAATCAAATAAATTATTTAATATAGGCATTATTTTAGCATGAATAAAATCATAAACCTTTGTTAAAAGAGTAAGAACCCCATTAATTAAACCGTACACTGTCTTAATATAACTAATAATAACGTTTAAACTACTTAATAGTAGTTTAATTCCTATACGTGTAACAGTTAAAATAAAAGTTATTGTATTAAGAATTAATCCTAGAAACTGAATTGCTCCTCTAAGAATAGAAATAATAGTTTCTTTATTATCAAGAATAATAGCAAGTAATTCCTTCATTAAACCAATTAATGGAATCATCAGTTCATCGAATAATGGACTTAGTTCATCCATAAAAGCCTGGAACCCTTCAGAAAGTTTTGCAGTTCCGTCAGGTAAACGAATGACCATCATATCAACTACTGAACGCAAAAAGCCTAAAAATCTTTCAAACCCAAATACGGCTATGCTTTGTTTAACCATTTCAAAAAGATCTTTAATCGTATCTGATAATCCAACAAAGCTTCTCGATAAAAAACCCTGTGCCGCTGTATAGTTTTTTAATTTATCCATTAGAAAATCATAAACAGTGCCATTCTTTAAAGCTTCTTTGTATGCTTTTTTACCTTCCGAAGTTGTGATACCTAATGTTCTAGCAAAAGTATTAATGACAGTTAATCGGCCTTGTAAAAGTTCATTTGTTTCTCTAATAGCTTGGTTCATTCCACCTTTTAACACCATCGGCCCTAAAACTTTAGAAGAAACAACGATAGCATTTGCTAAAGCTCTAGTTCTCTCAATAGCATTTGCTCCTTGTTTAGATGTATTAGAAACAGAATTTGATAAACCGACAAAAGCTCCTGCAAGCTCTTCTGTTGTCCCTAAGTTTAAAGCAGCATCTAGGCGAAGTTTTTTCATTAAGTCACCAGAGAGTAAGATAGCCCTATTATACTTCTCTGTTATATCTAATGTCTTACCCGTTGTATCTGTAATTTTCTCAGATGAAGCTAATACAGCCGCCATACCAAAAGTCATTTGCTCCCATTTACCGGCTGTTTCTAGTAGATCATTAATAATCCCTGCTAATGCCTCTGCAAGTTTCTTCAATAAATCAATTATAGCAATGATAGCAATACCATCAAAAGCGGTATTAATAGCCTCTGAAACCCCCTGCAACCCAGTTCCAGCTTCTCTCATTCCATTTAAAAATTGATTAATATTAGCACGTAGAACTGCTGTTAGAACGATATTAACGGCCATTCATCTGCTCCAAAAGTTTACCAAAATTCTGAACGGAATCAGTACCCAATAATGGACCACTAGATTGTCCATTTGCTCTACGGGCATCTTCTGCCATTATAGCGCATATTTCTATGAACTGATATCCTTCTAACTTCCAGACAGCAGGAATTGATGTAGAATAACTACTAGCAACTGCTAAAACTGTTCTTAAAAAATCCTTATCAAAGTCCTCTTTTTCTACTGGTTTTTTACTTGCTAATTCTTTAGCGCCTCGAATTATCCTTGCAGGCTTAATCCCAGGCCGAGAGACTTTCCCACTAACCTACCCCAGTCAATACTGGTTAAAAATTCACGCATTTCTGTAATAAACTCATGACCGTCCATTTCACGAACTTCTTTTTCTGTTCGGCGACTAGCAACGGCTAAAAGTTGAATAGCGGTATCTTCTGCATCAGAAGCTGAAGAAATAACTTTAAACATTAACTGCATGAATTTTTCAGGACCAATTCCAGATAGGAGATCTCCACCAGTTGTAAGATCAACAGATTGAACTAGTTTAGCTAGTTCATCAATATTGCTCTCAAAATGTTTTAAGAATTTACCGAGTAAAAACACTACACGAGTATTAAAAGTATAAGAGGCCATACTCACTCCTTATTTAATTATTAAATATCTATAACACTAAAGTAATGTTGACCATCAGGTTTAGATTGATCAGCTTCCATAAAGATATCGATAGAAAATGTAACAGATTCCCCTAACATATGTTTTCCGGTTGTGTTACCATTAAATCGACCGTTCCAAATTGTATAAGTACGAGTAGAGGTATTAGGACCATTACCTATTAAAGTAATTACATGGACAGGGCCAGTTGTTTTATTCCCACCACCTACAGATACGCTAGGGTTCGCAAAAGCTAAAAGCATATTGCTAAGACCTAAATCTTCTAATTCAAATTTTAACGAACCACGAGAATGTTTAATGTAAGAACCCAGTAATAAAGGAGATTGATCAGCAGTTTTTTCACCAAATTCAGTAGCGAGAATAAGTTCAACACCACCGGTAGTAGCACCAATAAAAGTACCGTCTACATAAATCTCAGTAGGACCATCATAAATGTTACCAGTAACAACAGGTTGCGATGAAAACTGTACCATGTCAGGATCTCCTTAACGATTTCGATAATACAAATGAAGTGTAAACGAGTTTCTCATTAATTCAGGCTTATCAGGTTCTTCAATTTGATTAATTTCTGATTCAGGTAAGAAACGCCATTGGATATCGGTATCAGGTAATAAGGCATTAGGAGGAGAAAGAATATTCCCTTTATCATCTATCCATTGACTTTTTGGAGTTCTACGAGAAGTACCAGGAATATCTGCATCAATATTTAAAGCTTCAAAAATTTGAGTAGTAATTAAATCTGTTTCTGAGCGTTTCCATTCATTAAATAGGACATCTATTTGTAATTCATGCATCCACATCGATAATGTTTTAGTCTTACGATTTGCTCCCCAATGGAAGACAACCGCTGGATATATTACTTGCTGAAAACTTGGCTCAGGGTAAAAATTTATATCTGAGTCAATATTTTTTAAAAGTTCTCGAAAGAACTTTGCAAAACTGTGTTTATGATCAATCATGCTTCAATTATAACACTATTTTGCGAATCGCGATATTGTCCACCCTGTTTTAAGGTTACTTGTTAATACTGGTGTCTTTTTTATAATCGCTCTAAGCCAAATAGCAGCAACAGTATTAAGTGCTATCGCTATTTGTTGTCTTATTACTTTTTTACCGCTAAATGCTTTTGCAATCTCTCTTTCAAGAGCAATTCCTGCTTTAGGGATTGAATCTCTTACCATTCGTATTGGACGCATACCTTTGATTGATTTTCTAAAAATAAACCCTACTACACCAGGCATTTCACCTTTTATTTTAGCTAAAATATCTGGATGTCTTTGAGCATTCTCTATTCCTTCTAACCATGTTGCAGCAGAAATATTATTACTATATTTTGAAGAGATAGGGATAAGAAGAGCTGTAGCTCCTGTAGGTACTATTGTCGTATGATTGGACTGACCTTCTCCATAAATACCTGATCCAAATTCAGCAATTATTACATGTTGTTGACGATTAGTGATATGTGCCTCAATAATATTTTCATCTTCAGATCCAGATAAAGTTTCTCCTTTACCAAGAAGAAAATCAATAAAAGCTTGATGAATATTCTTTACTGTCTTATCATCAAGTTCCCATTCAACATCGAACATTAGTCATACCCTTCAATATAAGGAGTACTACGGCTCCTACAGTAATGAAAGACAGGTTTCATTGATGGATTCCCGAAACACGCCGGGGGGTACATGAATTCACTTCCGCTGATCGGCTCAATAAATGGATCATTTACTTCTTGAATTTGATCATTCAAATGGAGGCAAGGTGAAGTGGTTACTGCATCTAGAAAACTTATCCACTGTTTCTTGATATCAGGATTTTGTCTAGCAAGATCCTGAAGAACTTCATGGTTAGCAGTATTATAGCTTACCTGATAAATCTGATGGACAGCCCTTTTTAATGGCGACATTTGAAGATCATATTGATTCTTTAGCATTTGAATAGTATGACCTTCACCCCGTCCATTAATAAAACCTTGCTGAATAGTATTCTTAATACGTTCACGAATTCCAGCAGTAAATCTAATAAGAAATTCATCAACATTTGTTTCTAAAGTCTTCAATACGGTTAGTTCTACTACCCCAAATAACAAACTATTTGAGACATCTTTTAACTTATCTGAAAAGAACTTCTCAAATAAGTCATTTTCATCTTTGAAACCTTTCTTTGCTCCATCCTTAACGATAGTATCAAATTCAATACCTAATTGACTTTTTAGTTCTAACATTAAAAGATCGATATTTCTTAAAGTTGAGAGTAGAGTAGTCTCAGTCCATTCAGAAGGGGTATCCATTAGACTCCCAATAACTTCCGTCCTAGATTTTTGAAGTAATCTAATTAAACGTTTTAGAGCATTTTTTTCAGCTAATTTAAGTTTAGCATCATGCTTTCTAAGGTCATCCAACATTAACCTGACATCTCCTCAATATACAAATCCAACTACTTGGAAACCTCCCACGTATTCCTCCTCCACCTTCTATCACTGATCCATTTAATAAATTATAATTTGAAACAGTAGAAAAATCAGGAGGCTCTGCATCAGGATCATCATTAATATAAAACTCAGCAGCCGATAAAATATCTCTTGGAATTGCTAAACGATCAACTACTAATTGGATATCACCGACCTGTATTAAACCTATACGATCCTCTGTATATGACCGGTTGATATCATGAGCGGCTGGAGTTGGAGTTATCTCCTGCCAATACTGGTCAGGGGAACCCCATACACCTAAATCAAGATCTTGATTAGACCGAATACTTCTATTACGATAAAAAATAGATCGTCTACGACCACCAAGCTCTTCACCAGCTAACTCTTGGCTAACTTCATAAAAAGCTTGATCGATTTCTCTTTGCGAACTGTTCGGGTTTCCCATAATTAACCCCTATGAATTGTGTTCCCTGAACTATCAGTATTACCTGTTTCTTGATAATTGTCAATTTCTTGTTGGGTAAAGATGGGAATGTAGGTCTGTAAACGTTGTTTAATTAAATACCGTTCTTCTTCAGGGGCAGACGTGCGGAACTTCACACGTTCAGCAGTGTCAAATTTAATAACTTTTGTATCAATTTCAGACCATCGTCCAATAAGATCTTGTACACGTCTCTGTTGGGTAAGAGATAAACCATCGATATACTGCCAAAGAATAACTCTTAATTCATCTTGGTTTTGAATCATAACCCTAGATTTACCAAGACCAATAAGGCTATCCCCTCTTAAAGTAAATTGCCCTGAAGTAGGTAATGG